>Ga0123354_10001167_pt1 | contig 30831 bp, 23 predicted proteins | sample TergutLab28metaG_2_FD_97872 | JGI IMG/M metagenome (GOLD analysis project Ga0123354, IMG submission 97872) | Labiotermes labralis P4 segment gut microbial communities from Petit-Saut dam, French Guiana - Lab288 P4 | ecosystem: Host-associated > Arthropoda: Insects > Digestive system > Gut ... | reverse complement strand
CTGGGAGAAGTGTGTGGAGTCCCAAGGGAACTACTTTGAGGGTGATTAGGTGTCCAACGCTCCAAGTAAGCCAGTTTCTTTTTCCCGACCAAAGGTCGGATACTTTTCTAACAGACCTCGTATTATTATGCAGTAAATTGAGAGAATAATGCAAAGTTTTAGAAATTCGAAAAATACTGTTCAAAACAATTTAAATGAAGTAACAGGTGTGTTGTGGAATGGAAGTGTAATGAAGTGAACACTGTTTGTTGTTTTGCGAGTGTCAGAACAACTGTCACAGGATAAACTGAATACCTAAGTAACTACAGATCGACTAAGGTATGCAGTTGTCAGTAAAGTGGGAGGTGACCGTGAACTCATTCAGTTTTCAAACCTTAAGAAAATAACAAACAGTAAGACAGTTTGACACAAATTATGAGCATAAAGACCTCAGGCTAGCTCTTTCACTATGGATTATTCACCAATCAATCAGAGAAGACAGAGAGTGAATAGTATGTCACATTACACCATGGAGAAAGCCATTTGGATGCTAATTGTTCTGCTGACCTTGGTACATACATGTAGGAAGGTACTTCAGATGTAATTCAAAGTGTCTGGTTCCGAAAACTACCATTACTCAGAATGCTTGCAGTATGAATAAGCGGTCTCACTCTGTTTCAAGAATGACACATATTAGTGTTAATACATGTTAATATTTTGCCTTAGTGGTTCCATCAATAGCTCATCCCAGCAGTCACATGGTCTAAGGTGTGCGTCTGTGGCCATTCACCTGTTGGGACTGCGGGTTCAAACCCCACTGGGGCATAAATGTTTGTCTCTTGTGGGTGTTGTGTGTTGTCAGGTAGTGGTCTCTGCATCAGGTTGATCACTCACCCAGAGGAGTCCTACCTAGTGTGGCGAGTCTGAATGTGGTTGCGAACCCTCAATAATGAGAAGACCCTGGCCCACTAGGGGCTATTTTGACAGGGGGGGATACATCAACTGAATATAATATATTTCTGTAAATATACATTACACATTGGAAATTTTGGTAATTAAGGCGCAACAGCTATCTCCTCCCCCCATGAACCCAAGCCTGGAAACGCATGTATCAGTGTCAGAAAATCATACATCTGATCTTCTCATGACACTAATCTTGTGAAATATGACCCTAAATGTGACCTGAAGGCAGTGTAACCCTCAGTGACATGGTTACCCTTCAAACTGAGCCTGCTACACAACAGTGACCACAACACATATTAGAAATTAAGAACTGGTGCACTAAAAATGTTTTAAGGAGTATGAACCCACTGACACTTTGTAATGGTACTAGACTGGTATCCAAACAATATAATTTTGTCATCGCATTATGTATATTAAAAAATTATGAACATTTCACTTTGAGTTTAATAATAGCAAATAAACAGACTTGGCATTCTATTTATTATTTAAACAGTTGCAAATACGTTATATGTAGTGTGCACAGGAAGTGATTTGATGCAAACTTGGGTACAAGGCTAGTAGCATGTAACAATAGCTGGATGCATGGATAACAGGTAGAAGAGTGAGTGGCTGACTGTCTTTCTTGACTCAAATCCATATGACCTTATCACTGTATACAATCAGAGAAAAGTCACAAAATAGTAGAATATATTATGAAATCCAGACTGTCATTTATAAAGTTGTGAAAACAGTCATTAATCTTGTTTAAATGTTGGAACACATCAGCTTCAACAGGTGTAAAAACACAATAAAGAGTAATTTTCCAGAAAATTACTCATTTACCAATGGTTCCTACCCAGGCCCTTTATTTTTGTGCAACCGCAGGACAGATTCACACACACAGTAGTGATAACGACACATGGCCTGTCTGGGGTTTTATTACCTTTGAACCAGAATGCCATAATACAACCACAACAAACCACCTGTACCCACAGAACAATGACATATACTCCCCCATAAAAATGTATGCCGAATTCCCACACACAATTTACAGTTTACTGATGAAACAAACACGATTAAGTAATATGAATGAACATGAACTGGCAAAATTCTACTACAGACTGTAAAAAAATATAGACACTAAAACTCCACTTTAAACATATGTACTAACTTCCTTGTTTAGGAGAGTCTCTATATGAGGTGACGAAGCATGATTAAATTTCCAAAACATCCTGACTGTAGCCTGATGCTAATGGCACAATCTGAAACAAATACACAATGAAAGAATTGTGATAAACAATTGTACTCTCATAAATCAAACCCATATCCATGTGGAAGACAATCAGCTTCCAAAAGTATGTTGTAAACAAAAATTAGATTCACAGACAGACTTCAAGTTTATAAGTGAACATGACAGCACTGGTACTCAAACGACTATTCACAGAACACCAAAAATGAAAACGTGGACTCTCAGCAACTTGATCTAAACATTGACAGTGCCAACCCATCCTAAACATTTAAGAAAGAAACAAACAAACAAACAAACAAACAAAAGAAGGAAGAAAGAAAGAAAGAAAGAGAAAAAAAGGAGGGACATTGTCCTGTGAAATGTACATCCTTCTTGTTTGAAAGAGAAAACACTCTACTACGGTAGGCACTTAATTGAATAGTGCTCCATCCGCAGCTAAAACTGTCATTTAAACAGAAGCTCCACGCTAAGTTTAACATTTCATCACATACCCCGACTCAGCCATCTGAATTTAAGAGTGGAATTTCCTCCACCTCAAATGAATTAATTATACCCCAATTATTTGGTCACTGATGCTGTGTGTGTAAAAACTAGAACATACAACTGAATTTGATCCGCTGAGCAAGGGCAGAAAAATGGCTGTGTGTGTCACCAATATTAGGTTTTACATCCAAAGTATTCAGGGTGACTGAATGCAAAACACTCACCTGGGCTGCCAGTTGTGTCATGTGGCTGAAAGGTGAATAAACCCACATTTTGAGAACCTTCCCTGTTCTTGTCATTAGAGGACATTTCACTCATGACAAGAACTGGGACGGTTCACAAAATCATGACACAATACTTCTAAGAGACCAACAACTTCTTTTAAACATTGTAAGACATGATAAAGTTAAGATGGTATTGAAAGGGCAGTGGGTGTTTTAATGACATTAGGATTCAAGACCAATGTCCTTGCTGAGTTCAAAATGCAGGACTTGCACAAATACTTCCAACAATGTTGCAACTGCTGAACATGCTGCATTAAGTTGCAAGATAATTTCTTTGAGGGGACAGCATGGCCAGAGATTAAAAAAAAATCCATGAATTGTCACACCACATACAACAAAGTCCATAAAGACAGCTGATCTTGAAAAGCTGAGCTGGTCAAATAAATCCTCGTCTTTTATTGAAACTAAAAGCTTCATTAACATGATCACAAGAGACCACCAACTGACCTTATCCCAAGCAACACCAACCCAATCCATAACCCCAACATTTCACTGCTTTAGGGCCCATTCTAAAATTCCCCTCCCATCTACTAATTTCATGTCCTAAGAGTTTGCTTCTATCAAGTTTTCTGCAGTATTAAAGGAATTCAAATGCTGATCCCCAAAATAGAGTAAATACAAATTCCTACCTAACACAGCTGCGTTTGCACAAAATTTGCTTAACCCATCAGTCCCTAACATCAGGTATACCCATCCTGCAGTGTCATACTCAAAACATCAGTGCCAGGTAAAAGTGACAACATTCAATGCCCTTCCTCATGCAGATCTCATTTAACTTTCGGATTTCTGCAGGTACCATCAAGCATTTAATTTCAGCGCCAAATGGTTAAAACAAGGTACCTGATAAGTCACACGGAAACTTCCTATCTACCCAAAACTGTGAAGCTGACAATAATATGTTTCTTGTGTATGGCATATTTATCTATAGAACACTGTAATGGTAATGTGCATTAACTGCAGATTTTCTCCAAGAAAACCACTAGTGATGGGGCTGAGCACACACTGGTCTAGTTCATCCAGCAAGTCAATGTTGTATATGTAACACTTTTCCAAATAGTGGCCACACTTTTGATCAGAAATGATTAAACATGCAGAAATATCATTTATAGCCCTCAAAAGCTTATGTTTTTAAACTCCTACCTTTGTGAGATGCAAGCTTACATAAAATTAGGTTAGCAGGTATGTTAGGGGTATATCTCACCTTTCTATTGGAAAGGCTACTTATTCACAAGCATGTAACAATGTACTTTTAAACAGCCTATTTGGCACACTTGGGCGGACCGCGGTGGCACTTTGGTTAAGGTGCTGTGCTACAAATCGGAAGGGTGCTGGTTCGATCCCAGCTAGTGTCAGTGAATTTTTCATTGACATAAAATCCTTCCGATCGCACCATGGCCCTGGGGTTGACTCAGCCTCTAACAGAAATGAGTACCAGGAGTATTTCCTGGTGGTAAAGGTGGCTGGTGCGTAAGGCTGACAACCTACCACCATCCTGTGCAGTTGTTACAAAATCTGGGAACTGTAACTTCCTAAGACCCCTATGGGTCTGTCCAGGCCTGTAATGGGACTGCTTTACCTTTTTATTTGGCACACTCCCAGCAACATATAAAGAAATGCTGATCATACAACACATTTCAGAAATTACTTCTTTCATTTTGTATGGCACTAGTAAATAAAATTTTGTACACAAGCAATTTTGTTAATTTAAAAAAAAAAGAGCACATGATAAGACACACTCAAGAGTTATGTTCTCTCTGTTGGTAAGCAGCGTATACCACATGCTGAAATCAGCTCTCCTGTTTACTATTGTGAACAGGGATTACATAAAAACAAATCAACTTTTGGGTTTCTAATTCCAGCAGGAAATAATATTTAGGCTAGCAACAACTGCCATCCATGAGTTTCCTTGCCATGACCCTACTACAAAAAGGCTAGTACAACAAAATTCCTTTAATCTGATGTCCGATAATGTGAAAATCTTGACGTTTTGGCACTTGAAAACAGCAGCCCAAACACCTCAAGTTTTTATTTTTAACAAGAGGGGAAAAAAGCTTAATCAATGAAACAGGAAGATCTCAGGAATATTCAAAAAGGTCTCCAAGAGTTTTGGTACATCAACCAATGTGGCATCTCCTGAACCCCTGCCCCCTACACTATCAACTTCTTCAGCTATGATGGCTCCCAAAAACACAAAAGAGAACCACGAACCAGCAGATAACAGAGATATTCAAATGGAATACTCCTCTGATTAGTTTTACAGCCCAAGTATGGAACTAGTAAGAAAAAATTACCCATATGAACTTAGGTCAGTATAGGTCCAGTCTAGTAATCCAGAATATTTCATAATCCAGCACCTACCCAGTACCATGCATGTGGGAATAATGGAATTTTGATACATGCACCAATAAGTAATACTAAGCTCTTTAACTGCCTTACACTAGCGCACTCCCAACAACAAAGAAGTGTTGGTTGTGTAACACGCTTCAGAAACTAGCCCTTCCCTTTTGTATGAAACTACATTTTGTACATTAGAAATTATGTTCATCTTCATAAACAGATGAACATGACAGACACTCCAAAAGTATCTTCCCTGTGTTAAAATGTATCAAACATCACTTGCTAAAATCAGCTTTCTTGAGGTTTAATAGCATGAAAGTGATTAAACGGAAAATAATCATCTTTTAAGTTTATAATTCCAACAAAAATAACATTGAGGAATAGCCATGCCAATGTGAAAAGGGATTAAATAGGGAAAAAACATCTTTTGGATTTACAACTTCGAGAAGATATAACATTTAGGTTAGCCATACTATACATTACGAAATGTTTATATACAGAAATGTCAAATAAGCAATCAACAAAACATGATTACCTAACATGATTCTCTAGTAAATGTAAATGTAAACCTTAACTAAGTCTCCAAACTCTTTTGCCATACCTATTATGTTAAATGTAATTATGTCGACATATTTACCATATAGCAAAATATATCTCTGTGGTTCAAGTGGCATACGTAACTTAGAACTGATACTTGTATGCGCAATCCAAAACAAAACTAATATATTAATGGTGGGGGTGGAAAAAAAGGGTCTCTTCAGGAAATCTGTCATACTTCACCTCCCCTGTGAACATCTATTCTCATACTTTCTTTCCTGCTGACATGAAAAAAGTCAAACAGGGGTATAAAGTCTCCTGTATAGAACCACTGCAGAAATTTAGTATACTTCCTCTGGTTAGTGAACACCTTGTCACATTACTGTCATTTGTTACTGATAACATGAAACAATTTCAAACAAATTTAGAAGAAACAGTATAAAATGCATGACCTCTGTGTGGCAAACACTAATCTCACTAGTTACCAGAAAGGTGTGTACTATGCAGGAATCAAATTATAATGTGTTCTTCCATCTGACATTACAATCATGAAATATATCAAGCAGAGAATTATCTCTTACCTCACGCCTTGTACTCTGTATAGGAAATGCTTTTTTTTTTTTTAATGGAAAGCTCGTAAGTACCGACATTATTGTTCACTAATTTTTGATACAAAATACATGCTATATTTTCAGTCTGTATTAAGTAACTTTTCTTACATGACAAGTACATAGTTGCACAAAGCATAAAGTTCATATTTGCATCATATTACATTATACCCTCACACTATGATATGTTCTACATTCTTATACTATAAAGGATCCATAAAATGTAAATAAATTCTATGACACCCTTTCTCATGGTGCTCTAAACATGTGCACAGCGACCATAAAAATAACATTTTCATAACAAAAATTATGTTATCAGCATAAGCACTCTTTGGCAATGTAACCAACGTAAATAAATACATTCCTATGAAATGTTTCAGGATTATGAAATGGATGAGAGCATAACATGTCATAAAGTTAATAGGTTAAAATTTCATGGGGTGATTAGTACACACATTTTAATATCACATATAACTAAATACCTGACGAAATTTGGTAGAAATAATTTCAGACAAATAAAATTACAGATATCTGAACAAAAATTATTACAAGCGCTTATTGGATTATACCTGCAGCTCTTGGTGATAATGGGCCTACTAGTAAAATGTCTGGCGCTTTCTTCTATTAGACTTCTGTACCTGGATATACAATAATGTACATATCACTCTCAAAAACTCATTATATTCACTAAAAACATACCGTAATATGCCCCTCTTTAAACAGTGATAAATACGAAACTATTATCTCTCAAACATGAAACACCTTTCCAAATCCTAATGGCGTTGCAAATCAGACATCCCATAATGCAACGCACCCCACTATCCCACAAATCAAAGCAAGTATAACAAAAAAGCTTCATGTGCAGGCGCTCCATTCAAATTCAATTGTTTGTGATCAGCAACACGTCGTTCCATCAACCAAACAACACAACGAAATAGTTGATGTGTTATCTGTGAAACGTACACAATTCAGTGCATGAACTAGGTATTAAACATTACGTTCCAAGCAGTAATGGCTTATTAGAAGCATGTCGCTGTAACTACTTGGGCCACACACTTTAAACATTAGATGACAGCATGTAATGTGAGCTGACATTGGTTAGGATGGTTTCCTACTCATTATTCTGAGCGTACGATATGAGACTTGATTCGACTTATGTTTTATAAACCAGTTACACGCTGCAAAATGTGTCATACACACACTGTCAAATTTTTGTATACACAGGGCTACATATATTGACATATGAAGGGAATATAAACAGACAGGGAATGAAATAAAAGATGAACTCCATATGCACCTACTTTACTACAACATATCACAGTGACAGGGCAACTGAGCCATTGTAGTTAAACTTCCTTCGCAGAAACATATTAAACTGGTGGATAATGTAGGAAATATGGAGTCATAAAATGAAGCCTACAAGTATTATATTCCATTTTTACCCTGTGACACTACACTGCAAGTGGACCTTGGGTTCAAATAATCCTATTATGATCAGTTTTTACAACATATAAAACTAAACACTCTACAGCATATCACCTTTCGAATTATTCACTCTTTGGTCTCTGTCTGTCAACTCAGATTTAAAAATAGAAATTAAACACAAGGTTTCAGGGACAGGATTGGTCTCGGTCTTCAGACAAAGAAGGGGAACACCTACTCAGTTCAGCATAATATGCAAGGATATTCTGAACCTCTGGGCTAGTGGAACAGTTTTGCCTGATGGGCCCAAATGAGATGTTTCCCTTACTCTTTTGTTAAAGAAGGTGCTAAATCGAGAAGGTAAACAAGGTAGCCATGCAACCTATGCTTGCAGGACTGACCCGCAATTCAGTGAATTGTCTCTGCAAGGCCCCATACATGAATGGTACTGATAAATTAGGCACAACAACAACACTTTCGTAACAAAAGTATAAATTCCTGTGACCAAAATTGAATAAATTGGGACTGGAGTATATTACATAGGAACATTTGTAATTCATAGGGTAGACTGACTTTGTGACAATCATGCAGGTTGGCTGAAGACCTCAATGCCTTACAATCTCTGAAGATACATGCCACTGCCCTGTCTTCAATATTCTGCAGCCATTGTCCCATCTCCACAAGAATGAGGAACTGGTTGCCATTTGCTGGATATTTGGTCATACTGCCTTTCTGGCAATGGAGTCAGTGATGGTGCTAACATCAAAGCCACTTAATATGGAGATATGACATCTGATTGAGCTCCATGTAGTGATGTTCATGCTTCTGTTCTTCAAAGAGTGATGAACCTTAAAACACACTCACACAGTTGGTTGCAGAAAACAAGAAATGCACATGGAATTTTGGTAAAAAATCTCTTGGAAAGCAGTTACTTGAATGGATGGTGGATGATATTAAACTTGATAACTGGGACATTGATTGTGATATGTGAAGTTACAGGCAGAGACTAAAAACCACATGTAATGGCTGGTTTCAGCCTTATTAGTATTGGAGGTCTACAACAGAGTGTTAATTGTTTCCTTCCATAAGTTGCATTTGATATTTTGAAAAATGTGGAAATCTTATGAATGGTAATGGAACTGAAAAAACCTGAATGCAAAGGTAATTATACCTTACAGCTGAAGGGAGGCTGTGATGGTTGTTATGATGCCACAAGCATAGCTTACCTTATAAAAGACAGTTAAATTTTATTAGAAATATCCATATGAATACTCATTTTAATAGTGGCTTTTTAATTAACCTGTAACTGAATAATACGTCTGTTTTGAATGGACTTTGGGAGAATACTCCCAAAACATTAATCAGAATGTAAGGTGCTTCAAATTATAACTATAGATCTCAGCAAGATAATAATTAAATATTACTGTATTACCTTTCTATATTTACATGAGGAGAAGTGTGGTTAGTATGCTTTGTGAACGAGACAGCCTCCGTGATGACCCTCAGCTTCTCAGGTCTACGTTAAGACACTGTGGCTTCAGCAACTGACATATTCAACAGGCTCTCTATCCTTTCCTGCCCAGCACAGTTCTGCCTCTCCCAACTCCTTTCCTCTGTGTTGGTATGACCCTCAACCTAATTAAAGAGAGTGATGCCCAAGTGCAACATTAAGTCTGTCAGCCCTCTACCAAGGAAGATTTGTATAACTACTTCCTTCTTCTTATGATGGATGACATACTGCGTAAATCATTCCCCCACTAGTGTGGTAAGGTCTAAATTGAGTAGACCAGCCATTCCTCTGAGACTAGATCAAGGAGAATAACCTCGATGAGTGAGCCATAGTAGAACACAGCACAAACCCGAACATCACATCCAACTGAAGCACACTCTTCACCATCCAACACAGATTTACTGCATCATTAAGGATGCAACAGAAATTGACCTGCATCCCAAAATAAAGAGGGAGGATGGTCTCTGCCCCAGCAAGGCATACAAGTTTCTTATCCACTCCTGCTGGGGCTCAGACAACCTCCTCTTGAACACACACATCGTCCTTGTTAGCAGTCCCTTTCCAGTGGCTACCTTTCCTCCTCTCCCCCCATTAAATCCTACCCATGTTCCACCTGCATCCAGCCTCCATTTGGAAATTCCCCAGAGCCCTCTTTCTTTAATTCCCCAAATCATGTAACGTGGGCTTACATTCTGCATCTAAAAATCTCTTTCACACCTCCTTTCAATTCCCAACCACCCTCCACTGTTCAATTTTCATCAGCTTCCTCTTTTCATCTCCCCAGAAACAGGTCATCTTTATTATAATAACCTTTTCACATATCTTACCCTCGCTTCCTATGGGTGCTTCACCAGCTTCCATTCCTTTATTATTTCCCTTTTGATTCCTCCCAAACCGGGGAACATCAATAACTTCTATATCCATGCTCTAAAAGAAACAGCCCTCCTTGCACTTTCCAGGTTACATTTCTTATTGATTTTTCCGGAGTTCCTGGTTGTGCTCCTTTTCTTCCTTGTATGGCTTTTTCTCCTCCCCTCATAATAGAGGTAGCAGGTTCCTCTAAAATGGTGATAATTTCTACAAGACTAAGGAACATCACAACATCCCAGACATCTATCTTCAGGGAACATAAAGTAATTAAAAAAATACTAGGTGTTTAATGTATAGGTACTGTTACAGCCTTCACTAGCATTTTTTCACAACAGTGCTCCCAAATGCTTAATAATTATGCTTCTTATAACACAAATCCACTTGACTGAAATGTCCTGGACTGGTTGAGAAGTGAACAGCCTGACCAATGTGTACATATGTAGTTAGTGCTTGGTTATCAATGGCAGACTCTGCATTGTCACCAACACCAATCTCACTTCTGGGGAACATCTGCATCTACGATGCTGTTTTAGCATTCTGTACATTAAACAACTTGGAATCAGTATATTTATCACAAATGTAAGTTGATAAGTAGAGTTAACTATATTTATTGTGTTTTTCACAGATACTTGATGTTTCATGTTCCTTTTTTGTATCTATATAACATGTCATGAATGCTTCTTACATTATTTTCATTAAAAAAAACTGTGTTTTGGTTAGCACTGTTTTGCTTAGCCCCTACATTCATGAAACTAATTACCAGGGCTAACCTGGAAACTCCTGTACACAATTACACTAGCAAGATTCCCAACTTTCCTTCACCATATCATCATACTCTAATTTCACTCTGACATTTCAATTATTTACAAGTACGAAACAAGGTCAAGAGCTGGGCAACTCAGTCAATATGACTAGGCTAAAAGGCTGTGTGACTGGATTCTTGACAGTGACACAGATTTATCTTTTTACCATGTGTCCAGACCAGCTGGGTGGGTATATCCAGCCTCCTACTGTGGGGTACTGAGGTCCCTTCTCTGGAAGTAAAGTGGCCGGGGTACGATACTAACCATTCACTTCTGTCTAGTGTTGAAGATTAAGAAAGACGTTATACCCACACAAGAAAACACAGGGTCATCAGGGTTGTAGAGCTAAGCACTGGACTTTACTAAATATGATCATTACTTAACAATTCCATGTGTTCATAGAATTCTTAGTCTTTTTACAATTATTACAAAAGCACAATCAGCTGATCTTTGATCATTCATACGGAATGAAACGAAATTTGCAGGCAATCCCTGCACAGTGTAATGACTTGACTAAAAATAAGATGTTTGTTTTTGGGATAAACATTGCCATAAAATTTGGTAATACTGTTCTCAGCAGTGTTATAGTGTTATCTGACATGGTAATAAGTGTGTTTCTAGTTGTACTCAAGACAGACAGACACACCAGGGTAGTTGAATGATCATGCAATACAAACATCACAATTACTGCAACCTGACCTTAACCCTTGGTGCCTGTAATAGTCCATCTGGCAGTGAGGCATGAAAATATGCACAACATTCTCCTAGTTGATGTCATCCAGATGCTAACATGTTTCAAGAAATGAAGGAGTGCTTCCACAAGATATGAAGTGTAACGCCTACAGCACTTGTCAATGCAGGTTACTCACGTGTTGTGCAGACACCAGTCAATGAAGATGCCACACTAGCAGCCGTGGAACAAGAGCTGTAGTGAAGCTCATACAATACTGCACAAAAATAGAACCATCCCAAACAAGGGTCCTCAGACTACTAATTGATAATCAACTGGAGCAATACCACATATTATAAAACATGTATTTCCCAACGACTGTACATGCAAGTACAAGGTGTCTGTGGTATGAACATTTGATACCTTGTGCCATTTGATAGTGATGTGTATCTTTAAAAATAACCATCCTACAAAATTTCATACTTTTCTTTCAACAGGGAATCACACTCTGCACAGCCTGCACAAATATTTCGTTTCACCATGCATACGTGCACATTCACGGAAACATGTTACACACTGGTAACAGCATTCTATATAAGAAACTACTTGTAAAAAAAACACAATATAAAGGCACCAATGCTTCTAAAACATAATGTTATCAATCACAACACTCCTCAACATGTCATGAAATTTTCATTCACAATAGCTTTTTTATCAACAAATCAACAAATCATACTAAAATCATGTAGGTAACATCATACATATATTTGTAGCATGTAAAGTGATTAAGGTTTTTACAGTCACTAATGTAATATAATTCAATGTAAAATATAAGTATCCACATTGACAGACACCTCAAGAATTAAAGAACATACCCCCATATACACACCTCTCCATTAGCAGGGTCTAAGAATTATGGTTTTTATTAACCTTAACAAATTTCCTTTCACTAACAATGTGTGTCCCTGCATAGTAACGAAACAGTAAGCTAGAACCACGCTTAAGTTGGTTGGTATGTGAGAGATGTGACCAACAGTGAATCCATGACGTGTAAACTGGCATGTGTGGTGGCATTCCTGCAATCAACCTGCAAGAAAAAGTAAAAGTGATCAAAAACATAGACTGAAATGTAACAGAAAGGGTTAATATTCTGGAGTCAGAGCAATTCTGCTGTGTGAGCTTAAGAATGTGGTGCAGAATGTTACATTTATTATACATGGTTAATTCTATGTACTAAATTAGTTATTAACTGTACAAGTGATAGGTCAAGAAATCCAGTTTGGGGAGGAGGTGGGTGGGGAATACACAAACACACTTGATCATCAGCAATCACACAGTCCTTTCATTGTGGGCAAGACACCACAGGGAATATATTTTGATGTGATGTGATGTGACAAATTAGTACTAATTTATATAATGTCGTCAAACACAACAAATTTGATTAAATCTAACACAGCATGCTACATGTTACAGTCATCCTCAACATTCTTCAAGCATCAAAGTACATAATAATAAAACCCAAATGGACATGCATTAAAATCATTTTTGCAATTTGTGAGGTCTAATTTCTGAGGATGGTCAAGGACAATTAAAACATGTAGCATGTCATGTTACACTGAATGAATTTATTGTGTTTGACTGCAATATATAAATTACTATTAACCTTTAGACGCCTAACGTCAACTATAGTTGACGTACCGCACTGCTAACCTCCAAAGTTGCATTTTATGTATTTATTCAACAAATATAGGTACCGAATATTTTAAACATGGTGTATACTCTCCGTTTTTTCCCCTTCAAAATGCAGTTTGTTTCATATTTCTAACGTATTTGGTTCCTATTTTATTCACATTTTATGTACAGGATGTGCTAAAATTAAAAAAAATAATTCTGGCGCCAAAAGGCTAATAGTTAATTAACTAACTGGAGAAGTTAAATTGGTAAAAATCAGCTTAAGGTTAGTTGTAGACACATTCTATGCAATAAGCCTTTGGTACCACAACAATTGGTGGGAGCTGCAGAAAACCAGAATTTCAATACAGCCTGCATAAAAAAGGCTAAGAAATGCCGTCACCTTTAACTGATGTTTGGCATTTTGATCATCCCACTGCTTGATGGGTATACTTGACATATGATGTCAGAGGGTTAAGTATGCGTTGATTAGCTCAGGAGAGGGCCAGGTGGTGGACTCTTGTGAACATGGTAATGAACCTTTGGGTTCTATTAAATGCAGTAAATTTCTTGACCAACTAATGTACTATTAGCTTCTCAAGAAGGACTCTGTTTTATGTACTGAAATGTTCTACTATCCAATACATTCTGTTAAAATATAAAAACTGCACATAAATATAATGTGACTTGCTCCCACTACAACAAGTTTATTGGATATGCAGAGTGAAGAAAACCTAAACAGCAACACATTACACATTATTAATGCACAACCAGCAGATGACTGTAATTTTCTTTTACGTACAATGGCTGTTTTAACACGCAAACATTAATTATGTGTAATACAGAATATGTTTCATACACTTATAAAAAAGCACATTAAAACATTAATGTGTGTTATTAGGAAACAGCATATGGAAATGTTAATGAATAGTACTAAGAACACATTTTAAAATTCTGAGAAAGCAGATGTAAGCTCTACACCACAGAGCACATATTCACAGTAATATCATGTTATGCACTGCTATGGTTTTATCTGCCTAGAAAAGGATCAGTTTTGTGGTGTGGTGGTGGTGTCATTTTATGTCTCACCCCATCAGTGATATGCAATACGTGCTTCTGACACTCCAGCACCGGAAAAAATTTGACTATTATATGGACTTCGCTGAGACAGGAACAAAAATTAGACCTGTGACAGATCCTTCCCCACCATCCCTCAAATAAAATAAATCACTGTATGCAACTGTGGTAAACTAAAATGAGTATTAAATAATACTTAGAATTCAATTCAAGCATCACCAGCAAGGGTAAAACGTACAGCTGAAACTTCATTCACATCGGGCTAAGATGAAAAATTGTGCACCAACTGTGTCCATTTGATTTAATAAACAAAAAGAACAATGTACAGCAAAATTGCTTTAATCTGATGTCCAATAATCAGAAACCTTAAGAATCCAGCACTTTAGGAGAGTAGCCATAAGACAGGAAGTTCGTCTTTCTACCAAAAAAAAGCTTCATCAATGAAACAGGCAGATCTTTGGGACATGTGAAACAAGACAGGCATGTACATATAAATGTAACATTTAGGAACATTCATGTATTCATCATTGCCACGGAAGAGCAACAAGTATTACACATTCTGAGTGTCTGTCTGTAGCACACAAAGAGCATGTGCTATATTATATTGTCATCTGTAGCCTCTCTAGCTCTACAACACTTTCTGACATTATCCCATAAACAGAGTGATGTGTGGAAAAAAGTTACTGAGCATAAAATGTGTGTTTTGATTTTCCCTACATCTTTTGTCTAAAATAGGTCTTACTCTAAGACCTCAATGAGATATCATAAATGTACATAGGTCTTCAAGCAAAGTACCCGATATTACCATCAGATTTAATTAAACTTAAATTTACTGGACAGATTTGCAAATGGAACACTCCTCTGATTGGTTGCACAGCCAAAATATAGGTGAGGTAATAAAAAAAGTACCTTTAAGAATAAGTCAGTACAGATGCCATTTGATAAACCGGAATATTAGAGAATCTGACACCTGTCCAGTGCTGTGTGATTTGGATTAATGGAATTTTGCTGTAAAACATAGACTGCCTACTCTACAGTAACATCCTTGAATTATGAAAGAAAATAAGAACACATCACACTGGTTCACCAGAAACAAACTTACCCTGAATTATTAACAGCCATACAGTTTGATACCACTTGGAATGGATACGTAATGGTACCAGCAATGAACTGAAACAAAGACCCATAACATGACTGCATATTAAACAGTTCTAGGTATAGAAAAGTATCTCTCTAATACTGGTGTTTAGGGCAGATTTCATACAATAGCCATCAATACAGTATTAATGAAATGTTCACCAATTAAAATCCACATGTTTTACATGATGTTGCATGCTATGTACATGTTAAAGCACACAAACACAGAAAGTTGTTTTCAGTGCATAAAATGTTGAATGTGATCCAATTCATCCTCATTATCTCCTCAACACAAACTTGTATGTATATGATCACTGCAAGTATGCAGCACTGCTGGAAGATCAAAGCTGTGAGTTCCACTAATGAGCATGTTTCTATGTGCACAGTTTGTCCTTCATAATACCCACACAAAAAAAATCACACAAATTAATGTCCTAACTATGGGGTGGCCAGATCTGTGTGTGCGCGCGCACACACACACACACAATAATGGCATTCTGGAAAATGGTAAGATATCATAGAGGGACCAAATGTTGCATGCAGAAAATAAAGAACACAACATTAACTCTGTGTGTAAGTGAGAGAGACAGAGAGAGTGGGGTCCGACATAAACAGTCTCTGTGTTGCAGTAAACACCTCATTTATGGGGGAGGGAAGTCAAATTTTGCTTTCTGACATTCAGCCTCCTGTTTTCTGATAGCTTACAAAATTGCTTACTACAACTATGCTGCTAGCCACACAGTCCACTACTCACGACCGTATTAATTTTCATGAACTACTGCATTTGCTGGCATAGTTTTAAATTTGTTCCTAATAACACATAATTTTAAAATTAAAAATAAACAGGTAAACATTTCACTTGCCAATCTGTATCCCCATCCCAGAAGAATGAAAAACTTCAAGATTTGAAATAATCTGGCACTGGGGATAATCTTGCATCAGAGATGTTGGAACTCTCTGAAACTTGCACACTTACCACCTAACACTAGGTGGACAACACAGCGGGGAGGCAGATGTCCTTCTCCTACTGACAATCCCACCTTCTGTTAGTAGTGTGTAGAATCAGCATTGTAATGAACAAGTGAAAGTTTCTGACTTTTTGACTACCTGGTAAAAACATGCACTTACAGCCATAGACGATGCAGTGAATTTCTTCAAATCCTTGTCATTCACAAGATAAGAATTTACAATAAATGTGAGGGTACTAGCAATAACTGTAGATGCTATTTCGCCCAGTATCCTAGGTACAATGCCACTGAAGAATCCCAGAATTCCATTTTCATGGAAGATTTCTCTTATTGAACTAAATACACCACTGTAACAAATAAATGGGTCACATTCATTTCATATATTTCAAAATAATAAATTCATTGTTGATTCAGTATTTATTTGTTAGGTTAGAAACTTAATAAGAAACATGCAGACTTTCTGAAATAATGACATACATCATATTTCCAAACCAGGCACACTACATATGATTCTTCATGGAAGACACTTGCTAAATGAATGTACAGAGTTTAAACTAAACGTTTACCATCCTGAAGTGTTTGAAGTATAGAAATAAAGGAAAGGATCACAACAGTCAAACACAACAGTATTTTATAAAGTTCTTAAAATACATTAATAACAATATTGGCTACATGTTTCGACTCACATCGAGTCATCCTCAGGCCCTCAAGATGTAGATCCAGACATACAAATGTTTACAGCATTGTGGAATCCCCAACGCGCTGGGGATCCCACAATGCTGTAAGCGTTTTATGTCTGAATCTGCATCTTGAGGGCCTTAGGATGACTCGATAATGAGTTGAAACATGTAGCCAATATTGTTATTAATATATTTTAAGAACTTTATAAAATACTGTTATGTTTGACTCATGATCCTTTCCTTTATTTCTGAATGTACAGAGGTACCTAGCACTGGAGCTTGTAAAGTATTTTATCTTGAAAGTGTTGTTTTCAAAACACTCACCAATATTTATTTTCACCTCCAACAAACTGTGCCATCATACGAAGAGCTATAACAGTGAATGGCTGGCTGGCAACAATTGCAGCAGTATGGCACACTACATCCCGAGAGAGGTCTCTTAGAAAAATTGTGTCCCTGAAGAAAACATGAAATATACAGCAGCTTACAGAAAGGCCTGGCTCCCAACAAAAAGGCACAGAAAACTGCCTGAAGTTCCATCTGTTTTAAGTAGAGTATTCTCCTGTAATCTGACTTCTGATATAACAGAAAGTACATTATTCCAGCCCTTTTTTTTTGTGGGTATGAGGAAAATTAGCCAAGATAATGTAACCATTCCTGTGGCATAGATCTTAACTGAGGAGTACACTAAACACAAGGTATGAATGCTACCTGTCATGCCTGACACCACATTTTTCATTCATTTACATAATTGTAGATCCAAAGGCGCCTGCGAAAAAGGCTGCATATGCTCAAGATAATGTATTTGCAAATTTTAAAGTTAAGCCAGTAATAACAAGAGAGGATATATATGCATGTTTGTTGTATTTTCTGTAGGTTCCCTCTGCCCATCTACACAAGGGCACAGGATTTATTTCTGAGAGGTAAGTACACCAATAAGTCAGATTCTTTTACTCCCAATGATGTGATACACTAATGGCTGGCTGATGGTACCAAAAATTTAACCAGGTGGGGGGGCTCCTCACCCATGTAGGAAGTGGGAACTGGTACCCTTCATATTTTCAAATCTTTCACTTTGGTAGAAGTGAAAGTGTCAGCCTGTAAGCTGAAACCTGTATACTAAGCATGCTCCAAATAAGAGTCTAAGATCATACCCCTAGCCCATCAGGTCTTCTTTCTGTGTCTTATAAGGCCTAAGACCAAAAAATACAGCCATGTAAGAGGTCTAACACTTGATATGTTCCACTTAAACTTGATACATTTCACTAAAGCACCATACATTCCAATAACACCTGTTACACTCCAACTAGACCTTGATAAGTCCACCAACACTTACTACACTCCACTAAAACTTGACGGGTGCCTCCTACACCAAAAAACAATAAATGGGGGTGGGGGTGGGCGGGAATTATACAAAGCAACTGCAAAATTGACTGGCACATGCAGCCTTGTGCATTCTAAATACTAATGTTTTAAATAAATTATTGGTATGGAACTTCATGCAACCTCCGAACTGAAGTAACATCATTACAGATCACTATCTTCACCTTCTATCTTCTGCTGTCTCATCATCTTCTGCAGCATCTGTACCCTCTTCAGCTTTTTTCACACATAATTTCTGATATGTGATGCTACTTATAGTACTGGCACAAAGTTTTGGACCCAATCCTCTGTAGCAGCCCACAAATCCGTCCACCCTCTTAATGTAAGCAACTGAGAATAAACCACATATTTTAAACACTTGTTAACAAGACCAATATACATATATAAAATGAGTTAGTCTCTGTAAGTATATATGAACACATGCATCAATATTATACACCTATATGCTATTGCCACTCTCATAAAAGAGACAACTGTTAAGCTTTTTGGAGGGAGAGTATACTAAATATGGAAACACAGCATGCCTCACTGAGACAGAAGTACAAATCACCAAATATAAAATAATAATTCTTCATCATTAATGTACATGCCTACAAATCATTTACATTGTACATACTGTACTGGAGGACATTTGGCAGAGCAAGTGCTGGTCTTCCAAATAGTGTCTTTGTAGCATGTGGTGGAACTGGTTCATGCCCGATCTGAAATATCATAGACAAGTATTAAAATGATCAATTTCTTGTACCTGAGGGTTCATCATCACCATAGGTCCACATTAACACATTACTGTTTCCATACTTGTTCAACAGGCATACAGGTATGAATTTTGAATATGCAGCCCCTCCATGCTAATCCAACACATGCCAGACACTACTAATACTGACAGGCAGGATCAAAAGCCAGTAAAACAATGTAGGAGAATTGACCACACATACTATACTTTAAGTGCCTTGCATATGACACAAAGAAATTGTTTACAATGTTACAAACAAAACCTTGCAAGAAAATCACCATTGCAGCTGCTTAATTCCCACCAATCACCTAAACAAAATTATCATCAAACAACTATCACAACTTCATGACCAACCACAAAACATATCAGCAGTTAAACAGATCCATAGCACTACACACAGCCAACAACTTAGGGGCCAGTAGAATGGCAAGTCAGGCATCTGCTTTTCCCCGGGATTTGAAACAGACAAAACTGATGATGAAATGACATGCACAAAGTGTTAATACAAAAAAAAAAGTATATATAATTATTTCTTAAACATAAGTTTTATTCTTCAATCTTGAATACATTAGTGTTTACCAATGTGAATGAAATCTGCAGAAATATTCTTAAATGTACTCAGCCTATAGGTAGTCTGTTTCATTTCACCAACCACATGCACAATATAAGTTACATATAAATATTAAAGACATATCTACTATATGTTTCGTTTCGATATATATGTACCATCTTCAGGGAAAACAGAATGCCTGTTTTAAAACAAACTGGTTGGTTAAATAAAACTAAGTACATTTGTCAAAAATGCATGGAATGAACAACTTTAAAATAAAAGTATTCACCCTACTTTTTATGCAAATTTTCATCACATTACATTAAATGCAACACACCACATTCCTAGTAAACCGAGAAGCACAACATTTCTGAAAGGATTGCCGGTGTACTTCCGTGATGTTGGTGACAAAAATAGAACCTTGTAAGTGATTATTTACATACACCATTCTATACACATAATAATTAATAATATGACTCTTAATACGCGAGTTGCAAACTTCTGCAGGAGCAGTGGTTTTCTGGGTGTAGTCAGCTTTTACTGTTTCAAAGAAAAATGTACTTGTTCCACGCGTTTTCCAGAAAATGTAAGACCAAGGTCTTTACGAAATACCCTTCGCTACGTACCAACATACGCAGACCGTTCGTTATGTTCCTTGCACTATACAGTAAGTTAACAGCAGCTTCGGGATACATTTATTTACATAAACTGATATAGGAACTACAAATAACAAACTAACCTGAATTAAAACTTTGGCGTATTCTATGGGATGCCAAAGCGAACCTGCAACAGCCTGCAGCACTAACCCAGTCCACGTTGATTCATGTAGTGGACTTGACATTTTCAGTAATTACGGGGAAAATCCAAATATACGAAAGAATCGCTATACCGTCACCAATTTCTAGCCATAACCGGCACTGGGACATATCCGCTCTCATCCATGGCCACAGGCTAGTTATGTACATGGATCAGAGATGCTACATACATACACGATTTAATATCACTGGTTAAATCATCCGTGGTTAGGGCCTTGTCTCTCACCTCTCCGACTTAACCTGCCATCTACTAATCGTACGCGTCTATGCCTGTCGTCTGTAGCGGAATCGGTGCCAAAGTACACTTATTTTGCGAGTTTTGAGGTTTTCGAAGCGGCGTAGCTAAGCATTCCGGTCTTCTGAATTATCACGATGCGTCAATGGACAATCGGATGCGGCCGCGAAACTTCGTGATCCAATGTACCAGAATAACGGAATTCTAAACTTATTTTCTTTCAGAATTTGCAGTCACTTCAGAGGTCCGTGTAAATCGGCGAAAGGAAGGCCGTTGGCCTGCAGTTCTTATGGGTGTAGACAAAATTACATTTGCACGTATCCCGTAAAGCTATAGGACACGCTGTAAGTAAAGAACGCCTTGGTAAAGTCGTGTGCAACGTCGCAAAGAACACTATTATTATTATCATCATCATCATCATCATCACCATCATCATAATCATCATCTATTGCCACTAAGTTGTTCAGTGTTGTGTCTGTTTTGACGATACTGTTAGTTGTAAATAACTACACTCGACACGCTACAGCGTGTGCAAATTGTCACATGAAAGCGTTTAAAGCCGAATATCGGCCACTACCATTGTAGCGTTCACTACAACACACTATAGAACAAGTTTTTAATACTTCAACAATTTAATCTCACAACTCCACGTGCATGAAAGAATTAACTAGTTTCGTGCTAAACGCATGATTTTTAACGTACAGTGTGTGCCAAACGTCAGGGATTCAAAACGAAAGGTAATAACATAAAAAAAATAGCATGCGCTACCCATACTTTGTTTTCTAGATTAAAAAAGAAGGTAGAGAATTAATAATTTTTTCGTGAAATAGCAGACCCGTTTAGGCGGTTCCTGCAGCTCGGTCCTCTGGAGCTGAGCTCTATCTGCGAACCATCTTGCCCAACTCTAATATCCGGCACTTAATACACTGTGGATTCATCTAAACTTAAAAAAGTCTAAAAACTGACAATAAAAATGACGAAGGATCAGTAGATTTATCACCTTCCAGGCTATCTCCTTCGAAGAACTACATTTCTTGTGGCGGTTGATATGCATTCAGACACTAATATGGGAATGCACGCATCGTTCATATATAATATAGCCTTTGTTATTCAATTCCAGGTAAAAATAACATTTTGTATTATTTATGAAGAACCTCAAAAGCAGACTTACTTACCCTTGTAGTTCGCACACTGATAATATAGTATGTTCATATAAGGTCACCGAAAGGCTAGTCCTAAATGTTGCCCATGTTTCTGAAGGAGATCTTTCAACATTTTTAAGCGCTTTCGCAAACAAATTTCCAAAAGCGTATATTACCTTCTTCTGCAAAGGAGCACTTCGGTCCCACAAGACAGATGTCCTTAAAACCTTGTAATGGGGAATTTTTATAAAATCTGCTGATCAAATTCTAGTTTCGTTACAGCTTGACAAACTAAGACACCTTGCATGGAAACATACGTACATCTATGATATCTCACCGTTTACGAGACAAGTACGACAAAGCCATCATAGAAGCCAAACAAACAGTAGACGATCTAAACATAACATTCCACAATACACAGCACGCAAAAAACAAAAGAAAGTCGTAATCCCGTTTAGAGTGCATTAAAGAGCTGTTTGTTTCATTATGTTAGTGTAGGGTTGTGTTAAATCACGAGCTTGAAGCTTCACTCGACTCTTTTTCCACAGAGAATTACCGTAAATTTTATGTTTATTTTAGTGCCAACACTACAGTCGTGCATGATCGACGGTAAGTTTGTTGCTAAGATACGAAGAAAAAAATGTTCTGTAAAATGTGGGAAGGTACATTTATTTACTTTAGTTTTCAATTGTTTGCCTTGAAATTATTCACAACTTTAAAATAAAGGGTCAATAACAGGGCGGACAGGCCAGATTTCTTATGCTTTGTGGACATTCCGTAAATTGTTTAACTTATTTTTTTTTTAATTGGACTGTTTCCATCCCGTTGTGTACAGTACACGTAACAAATTTATTAAATTGAACCGTCTTTACACAACATGCAAATAACAGTTGCAAATCTACAACTGGTTAATTAAGTGACATGTTTCGGCATTGTTCGGCCATCATCAGGCTTACAAAAAAATTGTGTTAATTAAGGTACATTCGTTCGGTATACCGATGGGATACCATCAACAGTAAATAATTTTTAAAAAGACATAAATACCAAAGTAAATAAAATTTAACTTAAAAAATTGGTTATTTTTGTTAGTTAAGGTAAATGTAAATTTCACCATAGATCAGGCCACGAGAGATTAAGAGGGGGAATAGAGATATAGTTCTACTTTTTCTTTAACCTAGGCGCTAGATGAGGATGGGTGGTCAACGCCACGCCCCAGCTGCGTTACTCTCGGGAAAACCCCGGTACCCATTGTATAGGAGGCTGGGTTGGCTCCAGGGCCACGCTGGACGGGTGCGGAAAATTGCAGCCCCAGCGGGATTCGATTCCCGGACCGTCCAGACCGTAGTGAGTCTCTATACCGTCTGAGTTATCCCGGCTCACTATTTTTTGAGTACTAATACTAATCTACATTATTTTTAAAAACAGATAAACCAAACCGTCTCCAACGCAAGGACCACTCAGTTTAAGACTTGCGGGGAAGTAATTATTGCTTAATGTGAGAATCGAATAAGACATATAAGTACACTGTCAGGTAAAATGTAGAATCCCTTAATGTTACAGCAGGTGGTAAATGTGGTTACCACTATGGTTTTAAAGCTTAAGTTTGATATTTTTCAAACGGAAACATTTCTCGCTTTATATGTATATATATATATATATATATATATATATAGTAAAACCAACCAGATGCACCAATGTCTCAAATTTATTTTATTTTATTTTATTTTATTTTGGAATGACACTGTGCATGTTTTGGACGGTTTTTCCGTCCATCATCAGGAGTTAAAGACTGTATCTACAGCAACAGGCATATGTCAAACAGATAATGACAAAGAGATACTGCTGTCTGCTTGCTAGCGGGAACCCTCTAGCAAGCAGACAGCAGTATCTCTTTGACATAAGCCTGTTGCTGTAGGTACAGTCTTGAACTCCTGATGATGGACGGAAAAACCATCCGAAACATGTACAGTGTCATTCCAAAATAAAATAAAATAAAATAAATTTGAGACATTGGTGCATGTAGTTGGTTTTACTATAGAAATATATTACGATGCACGGCCCTATGAACTTCAAATATATGCATGTATTTCTTGGTTATTCGTATTAAGAGTTTTCGACGAAAACAATAATAATAATAATAATTTATTGGTTGCCCGATTTTTGCTAGTTCCACCATTTACTGAGATATCTTGAAACAGCCATATTTCTTACGCAGTAGTGGATATGGTACTCAACGGACAGCATAAATTCCTAATATCTTCGCTCTTCTGGGATGTTACGCAGCGTAGATTGGCAGTTAGAGTGGTCGGTAACTATCAATCTAAGCTGTATAACATCCAAAATGAATGCAGATCTCATCCACACCGCGGCAGACGCCCGCAATAACGCATAGCATAAAGTCCCGTCTGGTGCTGCCATCTAGGTAGAATGCTGCAACGTCCACCTTTCAAAGCATAAGAAAACAAGCCTTTAACATAAAAGATTCAGGGTTCTCACGGTGATGGTGATGACCAAACTTTTTCACGGTTTCGCCATTTTGTTTGACTGAATGGTGCCTCCATCTTTCTTGTAGAAGACAGTAATCTTCAATGAGATCAATTGTTTTAGTGGCGCTTCTTAGATCACCAATTCCTCGCATTATGTCTGCCCATTTTCAAGTAATAGCGTCAAAATTGACTGTCCGATTTAAATAAAACCTGATATGACACCCACAATAAATTTTTTCGAGCACTTTTTTATTTTGGTTTAGTCGCTTTCGTATGATATGCAACTTTACGTTCTGTTTTAAATTAGTTTTTAAAATTAACTCTCAACCTGCTACCGTATATTCATTCCATATCTATCGAATAAATCTTAAAGTTATCATCCTTTTCGGTGTTTTTCAAAGTGGTTTCCACATGAAAATTTCGTACACTATATATCTCGCCTAGATCTCTCAAATTAAAGAAATATTATACGAGTACACTGAGGATGTTCAGAAACAGGGTGCTGTTGAACATAGGAGGGAGGAAGTTAACAGCCGGTTGGCCAAAATTACATTATGAAAGCTTCATTGTTGCTATCTTTCACCAAACACTAATAAAGTTATAAAATCAAGGAGAATGAGATAAGGTGGGGCATGTCAGGTATGGGGGAGAAGAAAAATTCAGACAGGGCCTTGGAGGGGAGACGGGAAGGAAACAAACCACCTGGAAGACATAAGCATAGAGGGGTAGATGTTACCAAAATGGACCTTAAATAAATAAGATTATATGGCATAGAATGGATTAATCTGGCTCAGGACAAGGACAAGAGGCAGGCTGTAAAGATTCGGGTCTCAAACAATGCAGGGAGTTTCTGAGCCAGTTGAGAAATCCTTACCTTTCCAAGAAAGTCTCTACTCCGTGGATTTCCTTAGTTCCTTCAGTTCATCAACCTAGCTACACGTTCAACCCATCGTAACTTCCCAAATCTCACTATCCTACTTACGTTAGGTGACCTGTCTGCCAAACTCACGAAGTTTTTAGGTTTTTTAAATCCTGTTACTTGTGAGATGTGCCGTCAGGTTGCAGGTAAACGAGACGGCCTCGTGATATAAAAGAGAACAACGTATAGTCCTTCAACTTGGATGTCGAACGAGGGAATTATCTTACACCCTTCACGGTAAAATTCTGCGTGTAACATAATTTATCCATCGGACGGATTCATTAGAAATGAACTCTTACGCATCACTAAGACCCACAGCTGAATGGTCAATCTATTTTTTTTTTTATATATTTCTTGGTTTATTCTACATGAAAGCTGCCTTATAGATAAATATAATATTTTATATATTCCCGTCGGATTAAGCATGTCCAACATAAACAGATACTCGGCCGCTCCCTTCAATTACCGAGTACTTCCACGGACTTTTCTGAAATTTGATACACAGCATTTAATGTTAAATGGGAATTGCAATGTGCATAATTAATTTGAGTTAATTTCAGAGATAACGTTATAGAAGGATCAAGCCTAATTAGTTTGTGAAATGGGTACATTCTGCACCTATGAAATCAGTTCATCTCAAAGCTGGTAGAGAAAATACACTGTGCGTACGCTCCGCTTTATCGTGTCCAGTAGTTCCACGTTACGACTTGAATGCACTGCGCATGGGTTTGATTTTTACGTGAACATATAATCAAATATGGGAACACTTTCAGTAGGGATTTCTCAGAGAGGAGGCTGACAGCGGAATAAAACGTGTTTATATTCTGAGAACTGGAGTCAGGACTGGCGTAGCATTTATTTCGCGACCTTGAAATGAAGGTCATTTGAATATATTCTCATTGTACGATGTACGATTTACCGCTAGCATGCCCGAAAAAAAAATGCATTGGAAAGTTTCGCTCGCAGGTTTCTTCAACACGCCGCGGGACGGCGTTTACTGCACGAACATGCGAGAGACGACAGAAATTTGTAAAAGATTAAGCGCAATAAGAATAGCTTCCGAGTTTCGGAAGACAGATTTCTGTTTGTGATCATCCTTATGGCCGTTTGTAAGTAACAAATCCCATTCCAATGTTAACATAAATGTTGAGATGTCCAACGGTGCAAAGGTCGTCCATCTCTTATAAGCAAAACGTTATAATGGAATAACTATATATATATATATATATATATATATATATATTACTACCTTCTTTTTTCCCTTTGCACCTTAGTTTTCTCCTTATTATTCTTAAATCATCCACGGATTATATCAATCACGTATATGGTGAGCAATATTTTTACCACACAATGTGACTGTATGTCCATAGTCACCTATTTTATTGCTACGTGTTTAAGGGAATTTTGGTGTCAGCTCCCTGACGATGGCAAGATTATAGCCCAGAAAAATATAGAAATTATGTAGTAGGTTGTACACATTAATTACAGAATAATGCATTTCTTGGTGTTACATGAGTTATTTCATCATAATAGGAATAAACAATGTAAAAACCCTCAATTATGTTCGTACCTAGAACAAGAGTATGGTATGGTATGGTATGGTATTGTGTAGTATAGTATAATACAGTGTAGTGCAGTATAGTATAGTACAGTATATTATAGTATAGTACAGTATAGTGGGCCGGGTAGCTCAGTCGGTATAGCGAATGACTACAGGCTGGACGATCCGGGATCGAATCCCGGTGGGGACGAGATTTTCCGCCCTTCCAGACCGGCCCTGGGGCCCATCTAGCCTTCTGTAAAATGGGTACCGGGTCTTTTCTGGGGGTAAAGTGCGGCCGGGGCGTGCTGCTGACCACTCACCCCTTCTAGTGCCGCGGTCATGAAAGAGTAGAGCTACAACTCTACCCACCCTCTGGGCCACACCGGGCCTGTAAACGGGATCACTTTACCTTTACTTATAGTATAAGTATAGTATAGTATAGTATAGTATAGTATAGTATAGTATAGTATAGTGTAGTGTAGTGTAGTGTAGTATAGTATAGTACAGTATGGTATAGTAGAGTTATAGTATATTAAATAGGACGAGGGATGTAGTTAATGACGATTGCCGACAGAAGCAGGAGTTTTACTCTCCGTCACTGGGTCCACACAGTCGCCTGAGACGCAATCGATCTCCTAACCAAAGAGTACCGAAAATCCTGTATCCAGATATAAAGATACACACAAAATTACCACTCACCTCTATCTGGTGACGATGTTAAAAATGGGTGAATTTATACTTCAGTGCCACATATGACAGAGTGCCTGATGAAGAACAGCGAAAATTTAATGTTTACGTTAAAACTGTAATTCATTTGTTGGTCTTTACGGGTTTAGTCAGGAACGAGGTAGATAAAAATGCTGAAATGAGACGTAACAAAGCATCCGAGAAATTAATGTGCTCTTCCCTTCTGCCAGAATTTAATTTTTATTAATTACTGGGTTCCCCGTATATTGGAATTCCCTCACATTTTCGAAGAATATATGAAGTACCTCCATACTATGATTTCGTTTAGTAATTTCTTGACTTTTTGTGTACAGGAAAACCAAACTTATGCACAAATTATCTTGAGTATATTTCATCAAACACTTCTACAGGTTTCGGGCGTATCCACCGCCCATCATCAGGAGGTGTTTGATGAAATATATTCACGAAAAATTGTGCATAAATTTTGTTTTCTTTTACAAAAATATATCGAGATGCATGGTCAACTAAACATAAAATTTCTTAACGTCATGTGAGCATAAAACAATTTATGCATCTCATTTGGCTTTCTCTAGTTTTTAATAACTGATTCGTCAAGATGCTTTCATGTTGGGAATTAGTAAAATTTGACATTTTAGTTTCTAAGGGGAAGGGGAGTTATGAAGCACCCTAGCTTCCTTGATTTGACTCCGTATAGTCTGGCAGAACGTTACCACGTTTTAGAGTTGCCTGCTGCCACCTTCGTCACGGTATGTTGTGCATTACAGGACGGGCATGTTCCAGAAGATAGCATGCTTCTAAATGCCCATTGTTGATGCGTGTTTCTATCCTTCATGTTGTTATCTTCAACATTTTATTTCATCGTACACCCTACGGAGATTTGTTTTGTTTCGTGACGTAAGGATCGTTACGTGTTACGTTGTCACGGTTAGTGAAAACGATAGTCCGGCTGTGGGAAGATGTCCATTCTCATTATCTGGCCTTCAGCGCAACCTGTGATGAACGAATTCAATTCGCCGTTTACTGATGCTGTATTGTTTGCATACAATGCCATTGTGCGATGTTTACATTGCTCTTAATGAATGAATCAATGAATGAAAGTAATTATGAAAGAAGGACGTCAGTTACAAAAAGCGAAATAAGCTTTAATTGAGAGTGTATCCTCAGGAAAGTTTTTGAAACGTTGTTAGTAATAATAAACCTTAATTGGAGGTCATCATCACCTTATTTGAGAAATGAAAAATCCATAAGAAGATTTTGGGCAAAGTTTATACTTAAAGTCTATCCATTTATGCTTAGTCCGACTACGTTTCTTTACCAGTGTCATAAAATAAATTCTATGTGGTCACATAAAAATACCCTTGCGTTGTACCAATCGGATACATATCCCATGACTGAAAGCCGGAGATTCAGGAACAAAAATGGTCCAACAACGTGCCATTGCATCTTCTTGCTCATTGTTACGGGGCTGTCACGTTGGACGCGATGACGGAGCGATTAGCTTTGTTTCATATGGGATCTCGCACACAGAAGACGAAGACGCGATTACGACATGTTCACGACAGGTCTGATAAGGTATGATGTGTCGTCTTTCGCTCAATCGTAGACATATCGCCACACAAGACGGAAAACTCACGGGTTTTAAGATACTTTGCTAGTTCATGCAAGCAACAGTATTGAAGCAAATGTTAAACGTGCGGAACTTGTTGGGGAGAAATCCATTTTATATGAAGGAAAGATCCTGTTTGTTCAACATGGCGCAACATTTAAAAATTTCATGCGTCACCCTGTAAAATGATCTAAATCTTTCAGTGTCCTCTTCTAGTTCTATGGCTACAACAAAGGGTCCTCTACTTCGTTCTTGTTAACCCCTCCTTCAATATCATTCTTATCCACCAGATAATGAACATGTCCTCTTGGTCTGAAGACAATTGCATACTGAATCAGTGTACATGCGAAGCCCGTATGATGCTTGTCATTCGTGACAACAGTATTATCTTGTGCGACAGAGGCCTTAAGCGAAAAACACTAGAATTGAGAATTGATAAGGAATAGTTAAGAGTATGTTTAGAGATAACAGAAAACCGCACGTGAGTCGTAATTTTATTTGCATATTCTTAACAACTATGTATTGCTGCAATCTCATTATTGCGAGGCGCATAAATTTAACGCTACAATTAGATCGTATTTAATCTGTCAACAGCAATAAATTAAAAATATTTAGTTGAATTTTCAACGGTAATTATTCTAGACACAATGTAAAAGATACACGAAAATTAAATTGCTTCACAAATCACAGGAATTACAAAAAGTAGCTAGATGTCTTACTGATTACACACACACACACACACACACACACACACACACATATATATATATATATATATAAGAATTTCACAACACAAAGAGATACTTTTCTTTACGACAGATGTCAATTGCAAGAAGCTGCCTAATAAATGTTGTAGAGACAAACGTGTATATATATATATACAGAAACTTTTTAAACTCGGAACTGAACACTGCTGACCGGGAGAGATAATTAGTCACTATACAGCGACCATATCGTCTGTTCTATGGGCAAGTCCAGCGATATAAACTGCACGGTCAAATAGAGACTGTTAATATTAATTGTTATATATATATATATATATATATATATATATATGAGCAGTAAAATTAAGAGGTGTACAGACTGGCTTCATACATATTGACCTGGTAACGTACATGCGTGTAAAGAGATTAAAGTGGGCTGGGCAAGTAGTAAGGGTATTCGACAAAATGAATCCCTGAACGAATAATGGAAAAAAAGTTTCGGAGGAAGAAGGCTCACTGGGAAGCCGTGGTATAGATGGAAAGCGAAGTGCGGATAAATACCGTCAAACTGCTCAATAGGAAAAACTGGCGGGCATGGGGCAAGACATGAGTGACTGGAGGAAGTAAACGGGGGACGCCATGGCCAGGGATCGGGCCGAAGGGCGATAGGAATAATAATATTAATAATAATTCAGTTCCCTCTCCTGTTCAAAAAGAAAAGAAAGCAGGAATACATCACCATACCCTGTGTGTGCATGTGTGTGTGTGTGTGTGTGTGTG
>Ga0123354_10001166_pt1 | contig 30838 bp, 21 predicted proteins | sample TergutLab28metaG_2_FD_97872 | JGI IMG/M metagenome (GOLD analysis project Ga0123354, IMG submission 97872) | Labiotermes labralis P4 segment gut microbial communities from Petit-Saut dam, French Guiana - Lab288 P4 | ecosystem: Host-associated > Arthropoda: Insects > Digestive system > Gut ... | reverse complement strand
ATTTAAACCATCTTCAGGGAGCTATTAGTTCATGCTAAAGTTACTTATCTCTTGTTGGTATGATGGTGTTGTAGTAGCATGTCGTTACATGTTTGCGATGGGTTCAGATGTTGTGTTAGTCCTTCTCCTGCCGTACTGTGTCCTAATGTGAATGGAAAAAAACAAATCAGAAATAGACAGTTCAGTAAAATATGCCTAAAAAGAGTTAAAGGAACCATCACGCAGATGTGAAAATGACGAAACACGAATGATTGTCGTGACAAAAAAAAACTGCTTGTGGCAAGGTAAGATAGGTTAATTAACCAGTTGTATATCTGCAACTGTTATTTGTATGTTGTGTAAAGACAGTTCCACTTAATAACTTTGTTACGTGTACACAGCGGGATGGAAACAGTCCAATTCAAATTTAAGATAGGTTTCTCTAAACCAAGATGGAAGGAGTAATTTATTAGCTTTTGAGAAGGATTTTGACTAGTGTCTTTTGCAGACAAAGAAGAGAGGAAAAACTTTGTGATTAATGAAATTATGATTTGCTCTATGCGTGAAAAAATATTAGCGAGACCGTTTAAAATTTAAATACAAGAGAAAATGATAAAAATAATAAAGTGAAAAAGTGTGAATAACTGTATTTGTCTTCAGATGCAGAATACCGCAAGCATAAATTAATCTGACGATACGATAATTCTGAATTACTTTTGATAGTAGATAAAAATGTCATGATTTGTGATAAACAAAACTGTTATAAGATCCTTAGAGTTTTTTATGGATGGTGGTACACCAAACCATATAAGGATGCGTATTTTCCAGAGATAAAAAAAATGATGAATTGTGCTACTTATGACATTGATAGTGGTTATCTGAACTTGAATAATGTAAAATATTAACAGCAAATATTTCGAAGTGTTCGATAATTTCTGGGAATTTCCAAGGTGATGAATTCATTCTTATTGATTAGGCTCTCACAGGGCGTCAAGTCTATAGTTTTCTAGGTTGAGATTCGGGTAGCGTGGTGAATAGCCACATATTTTTCGAAATGAAATGTTACTCCATCTTCGAGGCAGAAGAGTTGTTAATTTCTGCAGATGTACCCGTCATCTGTCATTTTTGGCTGAAACGTTCTGAAAGACGAAAGGCTTATTTTTCACGTACATTAATTAAAGTACAGTGTATGTTCTTGTCTAACACAACTTATTTTATTTGATTATAGAAATGTATTTACATTACTACCTAAGGTACAACTAAATGTTTCGGCACCTCATCCCCCACATCCCTATTGCACACAGTCCATATTATGTCTTGTGTAACTACTATCTAAGGATTCATGTACAACCTGAAGATGGCAATTGTTAAGAGCCGAAACATGTAGTTGTACCTTAGGTAGTAATGTAAATACACCTCTACCATCAAATAAAATAAGTTGTGTTAGACAAGAACATACACTCTACTTAGTTTATTGAACACAACGAGGATGAGGAAATTTATGATTTCAAGTACATTGTTTACGAGTCCTTTGTTTGGGAGCTGTTAATGAAAATGTACCCTCTTAGTCCTTTTTTCCCTTAAAATTAATTACTTGTTGGTTTGTTACTTAAGGAAGGTGTCATTAGAGACAATATCGTGGCTGACGGTGTGACTGCAGAATGACGAATCTGAAAGGTTTGGAAGAAAGCTGCAGTCGTTTACTCGCGGTAATACGCCGGTTTATGCCTGAAGGTGCTGAGATGGTCCACGTATGTAGCTTATTCATTATTATCACTGACAAGCTGGGTGGCTAAGGGGAGTGTGGTTGGGGGCTAGGTTATGACACAGTGGGTCCCTTTAATATATTTTTATGGACTCTCTTTAAAGCAGAAGTGGCGCCAATTTATTAATTAAATAAGCGGATGAAGATTTTATCCGTACAATAAGAACCAACAGGATGCAATATTTACTTTCAATGTGTTTCACTAATTAACTTCTATATGTTTCGGGCAGTCTTGCTGTTCATCATCAGGAAGTACTACTCTGTATATACAGCAGTTGGTATATGTCATGCGTTTTTGTTGACTGGCTGTTGGCAGGATCGATCCTGCCAACAGCCATTCAGGACTTCATCCTTCTCTAATAGGATGACATATTAGTGGCTAGTCGGTTTCCGAAGTTTCGAAGGTACGCATTGCTTTTATGATTAAAATTAATCGAGCTATACGACGCTGTATAACATAAGCGATTCGTCAAGAAGGAAAGATCTTATTCCAAACGACTACGTGGTTTTGATAAAAATAACTTTGTAATAATAAATCATAATAGATAACTTTATAACCACGCGGGTGTAAAGTGTATGAAGGCTGCTTGAAATCCCAGTAGACTTGTGTTGATCTATAATATTGTGTAATACACAAAATTTTAACGTTTGTGCTTAGATTTTATTTACTTTACACACAGCACATCTGTAAATTTGATTTCTGGTTTATGAGGAGGGCTGTGTTAGAGAGGTCCATTTACGTCCTAAAGTACAGTAAAATTTATTACGACATTGCAGTTATCAAAGTCTTAATCGATTGCAACGTTTGCGAAGTTAACCATTTCGAATATGAAGACTTATTTCCATAATTTTAAGCCCTGACGCAAGATTACAGACGGGAAGGCAGACAGACTGACAGACAGACAGGCAGGCAGGCAGGCAGGCACAAGGGCAGGTATTATTTCCAAACACAGCATTACTTTGACTTCGTAAGAAACGACTGAAAAGCGTCACGTATCTTCAAGAATTCAGTGTTTAGGCGCGTTTGCATAATTGTTGAAAGGGACTATTAGTTTCGTCATGTCTGTCTCTCCGTTTGTCCTTCTGCCTGTCCACCTTTCCATCCGCATGGAACAACTCGGCTTCCACTGGACGAATTTTCATGAAATTTGATATTTGATATTTTTGAAAATTTATCAAGAAATTTCAAGGTCCCTTAAAATGTGACAAGAAAAAAGGGTACTTTACACAAAGACCAATGTACATTTCTGACCAAATCTTACTCAGTTCTTCTTAGAATGACGAACGTTTCAGGCAAACCTTGTAGAGAAACTCAAATAACACATACTTTACATTCATTAACTTTTCTTTTTAAAATCGCACTGCTTTTTGAGATAACGTGAAAAAATTTTGTAGAGCCGGACAGGCCACAGATGACAATACGGCGCATGCGCATTACGTGCTGGATACCTAAGGCTACAGACGCACACTCAGAATATGTTATAACTACTACTTTTCCACCGTAACAATGGCTGCACGAACGCTCCTCAATATTACGTTATACGTACCTTGCCTGTATTGATTAAGGTAAACTTAATTATTACTGGACGAACATAGAAATTATCTGAGGTATGTCTTCACGTTACATGAGAGGTAGTTTTTGGGGTCTGGTAGGAGCCTCTTCTGTCCTGTTTCTTGAACTGATTTCAAGATGGAGACAAAAATCTCCATTGAAACGTTGGTAAATATTTACCAGTCTACATAACCTTACCTATCAGAAGGCTTGAATCTTCATCAGTACTGCTGTAAGAATGTCAGATTGGAATGTTTCTTGTTAATACCAAGGGAGAAAAGGCAGTCAGTTAAACTTACAGTGTGGAGTTTATTTGTAGCATCTGCTTGTCACAGTTTGAAAACCGAAAACCTGTAGAATTCTGGGGTAAGGTAGATGCTAAACAGGCGTAAATCAAACAGCCGGAACCGTAAGTTGATCAACGCAGTTTTTCAGGAGTACACTTTTAATTATTTGCCGTTAATGATTCCTGCTTAATTTAACTGTTCAACAAAGACAGTTCTGTATTTCTTCGCGAGATGGAAGGAGAAGACACACGTGCCTGCTTCAAAGAGTGTGCGTACTGCGATATTCCATCACGTTTAATTAGAAATTATGTTGTATGGCAGTAGAGAGTTATGAAAACCTCTGTTAATACACGTAAAACGAGTATTTAAACAGTCATCGTGGCATAGCCCATGGAAACTGTACCATAAACTTTACACTGATCATTTCAGTGTTACAAGAACCAGTGTTCTTTTATATTAATATATACATATAAATAAATAAATATAAAATAAATAAATATATATATATACAAATAGACCGAGAGAACACAATAAAATTCACATGCGCAAGTACGTTAATTCATTGAACCTCTGAGGCGGAAATTTATTATGAAAGAAGTATATCACAATTGAAGTTGCATAATCATTTAAAATTAAAAATACACATAGAAATTTTACGATTTTTTCCATCCTCTTAGATTACAATAGCTTTCTTGAGAGAAATTTGAAGAGTTAAGGTAAAGGTCACTCCATGACATGCCAATGGAGGCACAGACAGGGGAGCAGGTTACAGCTTACCCATACTTAACCTCGGCGCTAGATAAGTGTGGGTGGTCAACGCCACGCCCCGCTAGCGTCATTACCGGGGAGTAGTCCCGGCATCCCTTTGACAAAAGGTTGGGTGGGTCCGAGGTTCGGTCTGGGCAGGTGTGAAAAGTCTCGTCCCCACTGGGGTTCGAGGCCTGAAACGACCAGTCCTTAGCGAGTCGCTACAATGGCTACGTTACCCTGGGCCGTGAGAAACGAAGGATGCTAAAGAAGAATAGTAGTGTTAAAAGTACCATTGTCTGTAATCGAACTGAGACAGGGTGGGAGGAAAGACATATGTTTGGTAACAAGATTCGGAAGAGTGGAAATGTGTCTTTTGAAATTTGCCTTTCCATCACAAAAAAAAGTTTTGTAAAACATGCTTCCTGCCGGGTATAAACTGGCACACTGTGACAGTGAAGCCAACAGTACTGCTTTCAGTTACAGTTCAACAGGAAATAATCAGTTATTAACACCAATTCATTCAGGAAGATTGCTTAAGAACACTTATACCCCCACTGTTTAGAAAACCCGAAAATTTAGTGCTGCTTTCACGGCAGGTGACCAATGGAACCTATTCTGGGCCTGTTGCATGTAGTCCATAGCATCGGATACAGTTCCCCATAAACGGCCAAGTCTCTCAAGAACTACCTCATCTCCATTGCAGTTTATCTGGTCAGACTTTATACAGCCAACTTCCCTAAATGCTCCATGTGTGGCACATGTCACACCCATCCCATCCTCTTTGTTTTAAATGTAGCCCGTCAACAGTACCAAATATGAAGATCTTCATCACGGAATTTCATCTGTCATCCACACGATTCTAATCTGCATGAATGCTGGCCTGAATGTGTGACCCCAGAGAGCGGTATTTACTGCATATATATATATATATATGTGTGTGTGTGTATGTATGTATGTATATGTGTGTATGTATGTATGTATGTAAGAGGTTGTGCTGGTAAGTCCTTAGCCCGACCTACTTCCCGATGTCGTAGGACGGAATTAATAGTGTCGTTGGAAAGAGGGGTCGGTTCGTGTGCCGAATTGCAAGTCTTTTCTTGTTACAGAGGCTGAAAGGAGGCATGTCAGGCGACGCGCGCGATTTCAACAACATGGAGACGCGAGCTGTCATCAAGTTTTATTTCCTGTAAGGCAAGGCGCCGAAGGAAATTCACGCCATTCTGACAGAAACATTGGGGGAAAATGCACCATCTTATGCCACCGTCAAAAACTGGGTGGCCCAGTTTAAACGTGGTGATTTTTCCACTTGTAATGCGCCTCGTCATGGACGACCGAAAACAGTGACCACCCCGGAGATTATTGACAAAATTCACTAGCTAATCTTGGAAGACCGCCGGATTTCGGCTAAAATCAATAGCTGAGCAACTGGGCATCTCACATGAGTGGGTTGGGTCCATAATTCATGAACATGCGGAAACTCTCCGCGAAGTGGGTACCGAAATGCCTGAATGAAAATAAAAAACGTCAACGGTGCCATTCGTCTGAGCAACTTTTGGAATTTTTTCGGCTCGATCCAAATTATTTCCTGCCGCGATTGGTGACCATGGACGAAACCTGGTTATATCACTATGACCCGGAGACGAAGCAACAATCAATGGAGTGGCGGCATAGCGGCTCACCCCGCCCCAAATAATTCCGAGTGAAAAAATCCGCTGGAAAATTTCTCGCCTCGATTTTTTGGGATCAAGATGGCCTCCTCCCCATTGATTATTTTCCAAAGGGCCAAACTATCAACGCGGAGTATTACTCATCTCTGCTGGTGCAATTGAAGGACATTTTGAAGGAAAAATGCCATGGGAAGTTCACCAACAGGTCATGTTCTTGCACGACAATGCCCCGGCTTACCGGGCACTTGCAACCCAGAAGAAACTGGCCTACCTGGTCACCCATTGTCTTGATCACCCAACCTATTCTCCGGATCTGGCCCCGTCGGACTACCACCTGTTCCCTGGACTAACAAAACAATTGAAAGGTCGCCATTTTTCGTCCGACGCGGAGGTCATTGCTGCCGCGGAGACCCGGTTGGACGGACAACCTTCTCATTTTTTTTTGAGTGTCTTGCAAACGTTAGAGCAAAGGGGCTAAGAAATGTATTGAGCTTCGTGGGTAGTATGTTGAATAAATCCCGAGTTGCTTTCTTCCTAGTCGGGTTAAGGACTTATCAGCACCCCCTCGTATGTATTGTATTTAGTGTTCTTAAAAGCTGCCGAAGGAGAGTACTGATTTGCACTGGGTCTAGTTTTCCATTTTCAAAGAGATACTTTGTTTGGTGTGGAACGAACAGGCTTGTTTCTAACGATAAATTTTGATTTTATTGATGTGTGTTAAAATTTAGCAGAAACTGCTATAATGAATGTACCACACAGGTGTACTTGGGACCAACAGTGTGTATAAATACAGCTTTCTGTGTCTGCAAAACTCAAATGTAACAGAAGTAAAACTAAAATGTTGTTGTGTGCAGCTGTTCTTCAAGTAATGATATTATAACTTCCGAAAAGAGTTTGGTACAATTCAGTGAATTTAATTGTGAAAGAAAACGTTGTTTCTGCCTACTTTTGTTTCAGGCGGTAAACCAAATTCTTCTTCTGTTACATTTCTTAGCTTAGGCGCCTTGTGACTTCTATTCACAATTCGTACTGTCGGTCTCACATAATAGGCTACAATTTTCTTTTCATCAGTTTGCAGCACACCAAACAAGAAACACAAGAAAGCGAACTAACTTAATCACAAAATCGATGTTGGAACAGGTTGAACAAACAAAGCTAAGTGCAGGTGGAGGTCAGTGAAGGCCAAGACAGTCATTACCATGTCCTTTCAACAACACCAACATGAGATCTTTGAAAGCACGCTAAGTGGTAACGCGCATATTGTGTCCTCAGCTGAATGCAGCTTTTACGTACGTAATATCGGAAAGTGTGCATGCTTTGACTGTGTCAATCCCAAAGATTTTTATTGACTATAATGACAGTAATTGATTTATTTTGGGTTAAACGAAGCCTTAAACTACATAGTTTATATCTAGTCGAACGTTAGAATTATGCATCTATAATGGATTTAAAAAAAAAGCGTAAAAGAAGTAGATGAGTTTAATTAAGACTTTGCTCCTACATTTTTTGAGCACTTTAAGGAGTTTTTGTAGGAAAACCTAAGGGAAGAAAACAATCTGAGGAATCATGTTTGTTAATGAAGGATAACGTTACAGTGTCAACACCACACGTATGGTGCTGGGCGCTAAAACCTGGTCACTTCGGTAAACAAACCAGTAATACCTTGGACGTTATGAAGTGTGGTGGTGGAGAAGGGTGGAGCGGATCAGCTGGACCTACCGTGTGATATATGAAGTGTTACATAGTCAATGAAGAAAGAAATATAAAGTACATAAAATGAAAAAAGATGAAAGGCTACACGGATTGGCCACATCTTGCTTACGAACTACCCCATAAAACAGGATACTGAAGAAAGGATAGAGGGGAAATGAGTATGTGGAAGAAATCACAAGCAGGTACTGGATGACCTTAAGGAAAACAGAAAATACTGGTGCTTGAAAAACTGAAACAGGAAATACTGTATTTCACTCTGCGGAGAAATGATTTGGAAGAAGCTATGAACTTGTGAGAAAACAAAGTAATTAGAAAATAACTGACTGGCCCACTGACCGACCGACCAAACGACCGAATTAATGAATGAATAAGAGTCAAAGCGCTCGAGAAACAGATTTACAACTTATTTTTTGGGTTGAATTTGCTCAAGACAGTAAATAGTCAGTTGGGGTTTGTCAACATGGTAAGGTGTCTTTGGGTTCAATAACAGTCAGCTTTCGCAGTCAGTTGTCCTACAATGGTCATGTAAGAAGGCGATACTCGTAAATTGTGCATGGTATTTTCTTTACCTGTGAACTGAGAATGGCCTACAGTGTTTTGAAAAAGGTGGTAAAAACTCGTTTTTATGCCTGGGGAAATTTTAAATTAAATTATATGCAGTTAAATACGTTTCAATTTTAATCGTTTCACAACTGATTTCAGATTTATAGTTAAATTCTCTCACTTTTGCTCTGTCGATTAATAAAGCCGTCATATTCTTCTATACCTAAGCAATACAATTAGTGCAATGTATACGTTAATTCATTTCTGAACCGGCAGGGAACCAAAAATCGGAAGATCGGAAGTGTAACATCCCTGTCTCTTATTACGAATGTCCCACTTTAAAATCTCGACCAGGACAAAGGATATTTTCACTCTCGTTTTTCTTAGTTTTCTTTAAGGAAATAGAGTGAATATTATTTCCAATTTGGACACGACCAGTTTCTTTCATGTTCTTTACAAAATCATTAAGCAATTTTCATCCCACCATTGTGAATTAGATTGAGGTCCACTGATATTGATATTGAATAATCGTATGAAATTTAAATTAATACGAAATTTGAATAAAGGTTGACCAACTAGATGACACTTGCTTTATTATCTACTGCTCAACATGTTTCAGACGTTAATACGTCCATCTTCAGGAGCTTGCGACTACTTGTTGTGTTGTGTAGACTGACTTGAGGCGTGCTGGTGTTATGTAGTGGGATTGTCTGTTGGTGATGTGGTATCCGAGTTCAGGCTGCACTCGGATACCACATCACCAACAGACAATCCCGCTACATAACACCAGCACGCCTCAAGTCAGCCTACACAACGTAACTAATAGTCGCAAGCTCCTGAAGATGGACGTATTACCATCTGAAACATGTTGAGCAGTAGATAATAAAACAAGTGTCTCTAGCTGGTCAACCTTTATTCAAATATCAAGATGATGCACGGTCCAATACGCATAATACGAAATTATTAAGGGGTTTTGAGAAGAATTGGCTAAGTATTTTCTAGTTATTTTTTACACCCGTTCGTACAGTTTTCGTCTCTTGTCCGACTTACAGAAGATGAAAACTAGCGAACACACGGCCATTTTCCACTTTTTTTTTTTGGCAATCTGTAATTGCCCCAAAGCGGTCACTCTGCGGTCCCACGTTGACGAATAACAGGCAACAGACAGTGGACATGTACTGGGATTATTTTATCTAATTGATATATTTTTTCACGTCCTAGCGGTTCGCTTATCCGATAAAACATAGCCGCTAAGCGTCCAACAAAAGCACGCCTTCGAATAGCGGCGGCAAGTTATAAGCAATAATGGTCATACAAAAAGAATTCATTTGTATATTTGTATGATTTTTATAACCAGTAAACAACACACTGCGTAGACACTTCATTTGCAGTGAGAATGAATGTAAAGTTCACTCTAGAACAGGTCAAGAGGGCCTAAAGGGGAGAGTAGAAGTATAGCTCTATACTTTCTTTAACCTCGGCGCTAGATGGGGTGGGTGGTCAACGCCACGGCCCAGCCGCTTTAAACCCAGGAATGACACGATGCTACCTGGGCCGGTCTGGACAGTTGCGGAAAATCTTGCATCTGCCGTGATTCAAACCCGGACCGTCCAACCCGTAGCCAGTAGTTATAACGACTACTGCATTCTTACGACCAGTGTCTGTGGAGTTGAATATATATTGATATTTTCTCAAGAAATCCAAGGAGAAAATATTTCTTCTGATGTTTCCAAAATTGAATACGTACTAGCAGATCATACATCAAATGTCGACTACACAGACATTAACATAGCATATAAGCTAAATAATTTTCTTAGCAGGCAAAGTCACGATTAGGTGTATCGTCACGAATAACACAAAAAATGGTGACCTTGTGTTTAGAAGTTATGAATCATGAAGAGTTAGACGAGTGTACTAATATCATTTAAACGCAAATAGTTTCATAGTCAATGTGGAAGCGAAAGTTACTAAATGCAGAGGTTATTATAGTGGTCATTCAGGTGCATGCAAAACTCTCTTGAAAGTTGCGTTAAGTAAATTTGTCACTGTGCTAACTTACGCGTCACGCCATGACTGCTTAGGTGAGCGTGGAGGTACTCTACTTATTCGCAGCTTCGCCAGTAGGTGGAGGTCAGTGGTCAACTTCATGCCCCATTCTCTTTCGCCCTAGATAAACAGACCCCTGTAACCTTTGCGACGGAGGTTGGTAGGAGGGGGCAGGGAAATGCCGGTCTGGACTTGTGGGATAGAGGAAAATTTCTTATTCTTGCCGGGAATACCAGTACGTCACCACACTCATCCAGCCTCTAATCTAATCACGGTATCATAAAAACTGAAATTTCATACTTCGCAATTTCCATGCACGTGCTGATACGATGTAAATTTGGTTGCGTTGGAAAGAATTAAGGGCACTTTACTTGGTGAGATAAGTACTTCTTCGGCTGCATCTCGATTTCAGTTCGAAGGATTTTCCTGCACCTTTATTAATTCGCACGTTCTACGCATGCGCTACAAGCGATGTAAATTTGTTTGCGATCGGTATATAATTAAGAGCATTCACTTCTAGAACAAAACATCTTTTTGGTTAAATATCGGTTTGTATTGGAGGGATTTTCATGAAACATCATATTTCGGACATCCGCGCCTGCGCTACAAACGATGTAATTTAGATTGCTATTGGTCAGTTATTAAAGGCACGTTAGTTGAGGACAAAGTACCTTTCAGTCTGTATTTCCGCTTCTGTAGGAGGAATTTTCATGAAACATCATAATTCGCAATTTCAGCGCTTGCAGTACTGGCGATGTGAATTTAGTTGCGATCAGTGAGTAAATAAGGGTACTTTACTTGGAGAACAATGTACCCTTTCGACCATCTATTCGCTTCCGTTGGAGGTGTTTACGTTGCAGTTTTCTTTCAATTTATTCACTAATTAATGGCACTTTGCCTGGAAAAGGATTACAATTTCGTTTGTATCTCGTCTTCCATTGGAGCGATTTTCCTGAAACTTTACATCTCGCACCTTCCGCGCATGCGCTATGAAAGGTGTAGGTGTGGTCCGATCGGTCAATAAATGAGGGCATTTTATTTGGAAAAGAATGTATCTTTTAGGCTCCATCTCGGCTTCCATGGGAGGGATTTTCCTGAATTGTCTACAACCATGCGCTACGAATGTTACAATTTCGGTTCCGATTGGTCACAAATGAAGGGCACTTTTAGCTGGAGAAGAAAATACCTCCATGTGGGAGAGTTTTCTGTAACATCACGCTTCGAACTTTCCAGGCTTGCGCTAGAAACGATGGAAGTATGGTTGCGATTGGTCACTAAGTAAGGGAACTTCACCTGTTGTAGACAGCACTCTTCGGCTGTATCTTGGCTTCGGTTGGATGAATTTTTCTGAAACCTCGTAGGTCGCAATATCCTTGATGCTCTGCAAATGATGTCAGTTTGGTTGCGATCAGACAATATTGAACAGCACTTTGCTTGGAGAACAACGTAACATTTCAGCTGCATCTCCGCTTCCGCTGGAGAGATTTGCCTGAACGTTCATACCTCTCAGTCTACATGTATGCTTTACAGACGTTGCAGTTGTAGTCTCAGTTGGTCAATAATTAAAGAAAATTTACTTGGAGAAGGAAGTACATTTTCGGCTGTATTTAGGTTTCCATTGGAGTGATCTACCTGAAACTTCCTACCTTGCACTCTCCAAGCATGCGCTAAAAGCACTGCAATTATCACCCAAATTTTATTAAAAAATATGAAGACAAAATTGTATATATCTAGATTTTTCTCTTGTTATATGGGTGTTAAAATCGGCATTTAATATCACAGGAAGAACATAGGCTGGGGCTGTACGAGAGTAGGATGCCTATGAAAATATTTAGAGTTAAGAATGAGGAAGTAATAGGAGGCAGGAGACAACTGCGTAACGAAATACGTAAGACAGACAGGGACTGTGCTATGCAAGAAAGGAAAAGAGAGGTCTATATTGGGTTTTGTTGATAGGAAACTAAAGGAAATAGAATGTTTGGAAGAAATAGGTGTAGATGTTTAGTTAAACTTGAAATATAACTTAAAAACAGGATAAACGTGGACTGAATTTTTCTGATTCAGGATATGCCCATGTGGCGGGTTGCTGTCAACATGGTTATGAACCTTGGGTTTAGATAAAGTGTCGGAAATACTAGAATAGATGTGGAATAATTAGATCTTCGAGAAAACTCTGGCCCATGGAATTAGTTGTTTTTCCGTTACGTTTTGCTGATTGTCGGTTTATGCACGAAGCTTTCTTCCTTCCTGCGATATGTGTGCGATTTTGTAGTTTAAAGTCGGTACTTCCCATAATGAAAACAAGCCCAGTACATAGAGAGGGGTAGTCGTTATTCACGGAGCGAACCTGCGCACAGGTTTTATAGTTTTGCGCTGAATGTAAAGCTGGAAATTTTTATAAGATCTAATTTAGCAAGAACATTGTAATAGATTAAATTTCGGAATTAAATGAAAACTCTATCCTTCATTATAATTAATGACGCTGGAATATCAAGGCACGCGTCCTAACAACAAACTAATATCTATGCAAAACCGACGGATGTAAGTGGATGTTCCGTTCCAGGCCTTCAGCTGCCAGATAGAAGCAGTTACTAATTACTCCATTGCTTAATAACGCATTTTTTGCGCGTTCTTTCTGGGTTTGTTATTTATTGCTATTTTTAGTATTTTCGGTGCGAGAAATGTCTTTGGCAAGCTTTTCACCACATAACTTAAAATCTTACGAAGTTTTAATATTATATTTGTAAAGGTTTTATGTTTTAAGATAAGAATGTTAGTTGATGTAACCGACTTTATTGTTTTGACGTTTTGCTGACCGTGCATCTCAGTATATTTATCTCAGTAATTAACCAACTTGATGCCCAAAATTTTCGTTTTACAATAAATTTATTTCATGCCTCTACATGTTTCGAGCACATGTGCTCATCATCAGGAGGTCAAAATTGCACTACACAGCATCTGGTGTTATCACACCTGTAGATGTGATGACAGCGGCCCCGCTGTGGGTTGCAGTTGACTAGTCTTAAGCCAGAGGCACCGTGATTTAACCAGAGTGTAATAGGTAAACATTTTTATAAAGTGGGGCCATTTTTAGAAAAAGATAATATCCTCAGGACCGTATAGAGCTAGATTACAATGGTGCACAAAGTAAAGAAATCCCTGTACAGACTTGGAGATGGCCCTTAGAGCTGCAGGAGGTTGAGGGTCCCAGGAAGTTTAGACAGTCGGCACCGGGAGGTGGAACAGTTGTCAGAGCTATTACTGGCCACCTTTACCACTCCCAACTCCCAAGAGAGTCTCCTGGTACTCATTTTCGTTAGAGGCTGAGTCGACCTCAGGGTCATGGTGCGGCCGAAAGAATTTAGTCAATGAAAAATCTCAATGATCCCATCGGAAATCGGACCGCCCACCCTCCGGCTGGCAATGACGACTAAAGGGTTGCCATAGAGAGATGAGAAGACAAATGTTGGTGAATTTTTGCTCTAAATATTAATGTTTTATTATCGCCCAGAGACAATACCGGAGACTAAGAAACGGAGAACACTGTTAACATGAAAGGATTTTTGCATACAGAGACGCACGTATCTGTTAGACTTCGTAATGCATTTGGGAGGAGCAAAGATAATATAGACGGTGTGGGTCCAGTGACTAAGCTGCAGGCTACAAAATCTGAGGAATCATTCGATTTCCGACAGAGGCAAAAAAGTTTCTATTTTATAAAGAGTCCCGAGCAATTCTGGAGAGCATTCAGAATCGTATCCAGTTGGTAAAGAGGCTTTTCCCCCAAAGCGACTGGGAAATTCTGTATTGCCGAATTTTATAAAGAGTGGAACTATAACTTCACTTCCTCCTATGCCTTAATAGTCTGTACAGGAACAATTTTGCTGCATGTGAAATATAATTACTGCGTCCATGAACGGCACCGTATGACGCTGGATGTGCAAATCGTTGCATAAATTCTGATTTCTAGACTGACCACTCTTAATTTCCCCTAAACCATTTTTTTTTTAAATAATGAGAACGCTTTGCCGCAATAATAATGATTAGTGTTTGGAAAGCAGTGACGCGATTTTGCTACTGTCCAATGTACAAATTAATCAAAGCGACTAGGCAAAGCCTATATTCCCAACAAGTGATCGATTCTATCCACTGATTGATTGCCTAAAAGGAGTTGCTTTACATAGTATCATAAACTAGTCCGCACCACAAAGAGACAGAAGGGGGCAATTAAATTTGAATTTTCTATTAATCTCTGCTTCATGCGACGTAGTGTAAAGGCTTAACAATGATTCGAACTGGGAATGAAATGTGCTGCGTAGCTTGAAACGAGTTTGCGTTGCTGAAGAAACGCAACAGCGCGCTATGTACCGGTGTGTTACTGTTTTTTGATGTCAGTTTTCAGATCGCCACAGAATTAATCCTTTTTTGGTCGGAATACTGCATGCAGCGTTTGCTCCATTAGGCCGTATAACATAAAGTGGAATTTAACTTTTACGCAATGTGTTTGGACGGTATCTACGCAGGGTGTAGCTTAGCTACTTACTATAAAATGAAAGTAATCCTATAAATAACGTTTGGGGAAAATATAGATGGAAGGTAAATATTGCATTGACTACTGCAGGTTAAATTTACCGCCGGTAACAACTGTAATAATTTCAAAATATAAGTCATTAAGGCAATAAATATTAAGAATACAGTCTACCGAGATGCGGGCGCCGTGTAGTTTGGTAGATAGCTATCGATGTGTAGGAGGACTCTAATATGTCTTTGTTCAGCGTAGATGATAGATTACCCTCCCGACAGATGCTCACTCTTGTTGTACTTTATGTACTCATGGCACTGAAAGGCAAAATCGTTTTATTCTGTAATTTTAATGTCGTCAAATTTGGTAGATCGCAAACACGCTTTGGAGAAATCTACTGTCCCAATTTTCAGTGCAGAAATATATACCAGAATATATGTGCCTCCGATATATTGGTACAAACCCTCCAAATATTACAGCGTCACTTTCCAAAATTCATCTTCCTGCAAGTGCCTAACGCAATTATTTCTCAAATAAAATAGACATTTTAAGTTGTTTGCTAGTGCTTAGACTATCATCTTACTTAGTCTTGGAGAAATATACGCTTTTGACATGTTCATGTTCTTGCGTCAGTTCTTATGTATAACACTACTAATAATTTCTGAAAGAATTTTCAGATTTTTATGGAGCGTATTGCAGAAGTGACATATATATATATATATATATATATATATATATATATATGACACATATATATAGGCCACAAAAACGTTCTATATCTCATTTTTTCCGCCATAAATAAGACCAAAATGATGAGAGTGAGAACTTCATATGTAGCACGAATGACAAAAGAGACGTGCCCTTATGATTTCACCCATCAAGCTTGAAGGGAAGATACTAATTGGGGACTTAGGTGTCGACGGAAATATATATTAAAACTGACATAAATTTGAAGTTTTCCATCCCGAAGTGTTATAACATACAAATAAATACTATACGTCAGTCAGTAACACATTTATTTTATATGCAATGGTATATACGTCAGGGCGACATGTTTCGACCTAGTCGGTCATCCTCAGGCCCTCCAAAAAACAGATCCAAGAGTCGTTTAGTTTTCCTGCATATATACCAATGTATATAAAATAAATGTTGTGTTGTTGACTGACGTACAGTACGTATAAAACTGACATTAAATGGTAGATTTTGAATATACACACAGATTTATCTGTCTCAAGTTGGAGGTTCTGAAATGAAACTTCGTATTCCACAGGAAAGAAATTTTTGAACAAAAAGTGCAACTATTAGCATCTCAAGGAGGAATGTGCTCTGTTGGAACTACATGGCCCCAGAATTTTCGTAAGAAAACTGAGGAAAACCTCGAAAAATTCCATCCAGAGCACCTTGTCTAAAGAACGATACTGTAATGTAAACTTAGGCTTATGGCAGAACATCAGTAATTATGCCTACGCCATATTTATTTCAAATGCCGTGAGACCTTAGCGTGCATGGAACATAATCTCGTACCGACCTTCTCGTTCTGTGTTTGTAATATCACTCTTCATTAACTTTGATTCCCTAACATTTAATATTTTCCCAATCAGCAAAACACATGAATTATTTGCTGTTCATATCTCATTTTGAAAACATCTATGTGGGATTAATTTAATTATTCAAACGAGAAATGGGACATTTTAGGGATATGCCGGTCAATCCTTCGATATTATCAAATGAGTGTCATTTACAAGCGACGTTTGACACACCATAACTTCATTCTCTGGAGTTACAAAACTAATGGCGCTACGATAAATATCGACACAGTGGGAAAATCGATTTGAATTTTATGTCCAGGAAATCTGGTCATTATCCAATTTCACTCTCCCGTCATTCCGTAACGTAGAAGTGCAGAATGAAACAGAGTCGCTGAGTATCGTACCGTATGGAAAGCACAGCTGTAATCTGACTCCGGTAACAGCCACCAACTTCACGCTAAATGTTGGGTAGGACACCGTCAGTGAAGCAAACACGTATTTCGGCCTTTGAAAATGATGCTGAGGCTCTTCCATACCATGTTCCTTGTCACAACATATGCCCTAAAACACAATGTAATAGTATAATTCCATCTTTCCTCTTGGTCTTCCAGGTAGACATTTTCCAGTACCTTTGACAGCTAAAACAATCTTCATGTTTGTACTGTGCATTAATGACGATTAAAACACTTTATTATCCAACAGGCACACACACACACACACATATAATTCGTAGATACAATTAGAATTATTATAAAATATGTAAAAATATTTAAAATCGCTCCAACATATTTCGGATCACAAGGGATCCATAATCGGGGATCTTTATACAGTGCTTGGCTAAAATTACAGTAATGGTTCTATCATGTCCGTTGACATGGATGTAGTCGGTGTTGTGGCAGTATATTTGTGTGTACTGCACAGTCTAGAGAGGCACTCTGTGCAATACACACACACGCACCACGGGCAAATATGCTGCCATAACACCGACTACGTCCATGTCAACGGACGTGATAGAACCATTACTGTAAGTTTAGTCAAGCACCGTATAAAGCTCCCTGATGATGGATCCCTTTTGATCCGAAACATGTTGGAGCAATTTTAAATATTTTTACATATTTTATAATAATTCTAATTGTATCTACGAATTATATATATGTGCCTGTTGGATAATAAGTTGTTTTAATTGTCAGCTAAAATACTGTATGCAGCCATACAGCGACACCATGCTTTCTTGCACTCTCGTTAACCTCTCGGATCACAGGACAGATGGACAAAATGACATCATAATGTTTAATTATGCAACATAAACCAACGAAATGCACAATTTTCAAATTAATACTTTAATTCAGTTTTTCAGTTTTTGACGGGCCTTCTACATGTTTCGAACCGCACGGCTTCATCCTCAGAAAGACAGTCGTAAATGCAGTTTTTGTACGGTTTGGTTGCATGCATTGGTGTAAGCAGGTTATCAGATGGAAGAGTGTGTTCGACACTACGGTCTAGGAACACTCTTCCACCTGATTGACTCCTTACACCAATGCATGTAAACAAACAGTACAAAGACTGCATTTGCAACTGTCTTCCTGATGATGAACCCAAGAGGTTCGAAACATTTAGAAAATGTCAAGAATGGAAAAATTGAACGAAAGCATTAATTTGAAAAGTGTTGATTTCATTGTTTATGCAGCGTAATTATATCACAATGCACGGTGCAAAAATAACCTTAAAATAACAATAATTTTGATCAAAGTCGACATTTTACATTAAACGTGAAAGTAGAAATAGTAATTTCGTAATTTTTTAAATTAGTAACTCATTTTCGATACATTGGTAATTAGAAGTTGCGATATAGCTTAAAATTAAAGTGCTGGTCGGCAGCGCTCAAAGTAGGACTGGCTGATAAAATCGAAGATCACTATGACGCAACCATTTCCTAGGTAGGCTATAGTAAGACCGACTGAAGGCTAAGTTATGACAAGCGACAGTGCTGCTTGGAAGGAGACTGGACCGCTGAACGCGTCTGTCATTCCAGAACCTAATTAGGTATTTCGCCATGGAGACGTATGGAGAGTGGAGGTGTACACCCACGCCTTTCTGACGAGACGTTCAATGTAATTACGTTGCGATTTCCAAGACCCGCTATTCCTGTAGACGGGAGAGTTTGTGGGTCCCAGATATGGTTTAGACTCTGTGAGGAAGAGATGTCTCTTGCATCATGTGGAGCATCAAGTCTCGGTTCCACTGTTTTCCAGCCCGCTTCCTATTTCTGTAGCAACTAAGCTGACCTTTCTTGGGTATTGAAGGAACACCAGAAACAGGAGAGAAGAACCAGTTTTTGAGCGGGGTTCTAACCTGCGACCTTTTTTATTCAAGCCGCCGCAGACCGTGCGCGCCGTACCTATGTGGCCGTTGCCATCTGGGGACCATCATTATAAAATTAAGATTTCATACTGGAATAAAATTATATCATCAACTTCATTTCAATTGGTAATCAAACTCAACTAAACAGCACGCTTTCCTTTCATATTCAGAACCAGAGATAACGGTCTTTCCTCCTCAACCCACTAATTGTGGAGTATATCCTAATGGAACATAGAGTTCGTTGCTTAATATATTTTACAGATATCGTCAGCAGCGTGCGCCATAATCCAGGATTTAATTTTAGCTTAAAAACGTAGCAGACTTGTACAACGGAGTTCACTGGGTGTTTGTATCAGCTCTGCACATTTTACTTTGGTGCTGAATATTTTCTGCTCCTTTACGCAGTACATGTACAGTAGAGAAGTGAAAGTTTTTTGAATTCAAAATGCGGATTTACGTCACTGAAGAAAATTTTGCATATTTGAATCATTGCGCCTTCAGCATGCAGTGGATGTGGTGGTAAATTATTGGTGTTCGAAACAGAGAAGTCGGCCACAGGAACAAATAATTAAGAAAAGAGGAAAATAAAACAACCGAACAAAAGTATTGTATGTTTAGTAGACATATACAAGCCTAGCAATAGAGTAAGTACGTCGGTATGCATGGATACATTATTATGTTGAAAGGCCAGTGGTGGTTTTATTGTAATTTGTCAGTGTCAGGAACTACGAAAAGTTTTAGGTTTGCCATAGGTATGTCAAAAGGGATGGATGGATGGATGGATGGATGTGGTGCAATGTTGAGTAGGAGCTGGATTATTTTATCTTAATTTGTCAGTTTGAAAAGTTGTGTAAGATTTATGTTCGTTATAAGTATGTAGATACAAATGGATGTACTACTATGATGAATTGCCATTGGATTCCTTGATTGTAATTTGTTAGTTTCAAAGATTAATCTACTATTGACCATAGACACGTAGAGACGGATGGATGTATTGAGACGCTGAAGGGCAATTGGATCTCTTTATGGTAATTTGTTAGTTACAAAAGTTATGTAAAGCTGTAACATATGTAAGTGTAAACATGAAGACGGTTTATGAAGGAGTTGGTCTCATCCTATTTGAAAATACCATTTCGAAACTCATTTGTTGGACGGAGGAAAGCTAAGAAATGTACAATATGTACTAGCAGAAATTGAGTGATATTATTAAAAGGGTAGATTTGAACTACACATCTAGAATATTGCTATTATACTTACCTACACGGGGGGGGAGGCAAATTACTTCACTGCGAAATGAGTTATATTGGAGTTAGGTGGTAAAATTTTACATTTTTTTAAAAATCTTTATTCGATGGAATTGAGTGATCGGCCTCACCATGTCTGTGGTACCTTTCATCTTCTGTAAATTTCACCACACGTGAAAAGTCCCTTCTTGTGGGATATGAGGTCCTATAGGCTTGCAAACACTCCGTAGGTGCCTACGTTTCGGAGGAGATGCGGCTTCCATCCTCAGAAAACCTTGACCATTAACGACGGAGGCAGTATCCTTTTCGGAAACGCTGGTACATGTCTGGAAATGCACACGGTATCTTGTACTAGGAGAGGGTAAGTCTGCATCAGAAAAGTTGTGAGAACTTAAAACAATCCCGTCAGCAGACCACTATTATATGGGAAACTTCATAAAATTGGGCCCACAACCCTTTTGGATATGGTGGCAAATACGAGATTCCAGCTTATATACCGTATGTTACGTGTCGGCTGAGCTGCCATGATTCACCCCACCTGGGTGATAATATTGTTTAACATGATAAAGGAGGACAATTATCTTTCTGAAATAATGCTTATTTCTACTCTTAAGATGACACAGATTCTGCCGTCTCTTAACATTTCACTGTAACTGTACCTTTTTATTTTCCGGTAGACTTTTCCATGTAAGCACGCGAATTAAAGATGGCTGCTCAATTTCGACCAAGGAGACAGCATGGTAATTTACGTAAGAGAGAAACGAAGCTTATTGACGCGTGGTCAGCCCAGTACAGTTTTCCTGTCTGCAGTCGTTGCTAAACTGATGTAAAACTATCGCACTACGCGATTCTAATTCTGTATAGTCAGAAAAAGTAAAGAAGTCCCGTTACAGGCCCGGGGGGCCCAGAGGGTTCCAGAAGTTAAGGTTCCCAGATTTCGTGACAACGGCACAGGATGGTGGTAAGGTTGCCACCCTTACGCACCGGCCTCCTTTACTCCCAGGAAATACTTCTGGCACTCATTTCTGTTAGAGGCTGAGTCGAATCCATGGCCATAGTGCGATCGGAAGGATTTTATGTCAATGAAAAATCCTCTGACACCGGCTGAATTCGGTATAGTACTTTACATATTAAATCACAACACTAGATCTAAAATGTTGGAGAATGAGAATGGAGAATTAGTGATCGTCTGAAGCAAAAGCTAAAAGACTAAATAAACAGCAGAGATTAGAGTAAATGAGAGAGAAGCTATATGAACAGAAGGAGATACGAATTAAATGTATATGTATAGGCAATCAAACTGATATTATGTGCAAGAGGATATGCACAATGTTAAAACAATTTTTTTATCTTTAAGTGGATTTAGTAGAAATTAAATAATTTTGTGCCAGAAGGTTTAAGTACTTTTACATAGATTTCACCCTATGATAAAAATAACGAATTACATGATTTCAGATTAAGTCTCTGTTTACATTTATCACGATCTGGCAGTGATATCACAATAAGTGCAGATGTTAGGCTACGAAAAGGAACAGCGAGGAACCATGTTTCGTTTTTCGACAGGAGCAATAGACTTTTCTTCACTTCAAGGCGCGCAGACCGGTCCTGGGATCCACCAAGATTCCCATCAGTGAGTGCCGGAGATTCTTCTGCGGAGTAATGCGGTCGGTGAGTGCAGCTGGCCACTCGTTTACATATAATGCTCAGGTTAAGCATGAGTGTACCTATAACTTACACTCTCCACATACCTTCATGGCCTTCGCAAAGAGAATTTTACGTTGACTTTAAGCTTTAGAAGTACAGAATTCAATGATCGCAGATGCTTCCGATTTTAGAGGCCTGTAAAACAATTCAGACCACGTAATTCTCCTTTCAATTCATCATTTACGGTAGTCTTTAAATCCGACGCTATGGGCCCTATATCCTGTCCAATATGTAACCTCAAACTACGTTTGTGTTTAACGACGAACTGTAACTTCACTGTAAACATGACAGCTGGTTTTCTTTTCCCAGGGTATTTTACAGTGAACTATACAGTAATAAATTTTGTATTTGTAGTTCCGTGCATTGTAATTCTACTATCTGGGAAGCAAACTTGCTTGCTTCCCAGATAGTATGATCTGTACCAGAGGCTGCAACTACAGTTTCATGTACTCCTGATGATGGGTGCGATGGACGCCCGAAACATTTAGAGTAATTTAGCAGTAAATAAATATCTGCTACAGATGCATCTTGTTGGATTTCTTCAGACTATTTAGTAATAACTGAAGTTGATAATTTATGATGAAAATAATATAGCCTATACCCCTGTTGAACAATATTATGTAATTTACAACTGCAGAGTTATTAAATTTTTATCAACAATTTAACGACAGTAGGTGTAGCTCTCTTTTGCCTGATTAATTTTCGGTTACGATCGTCCAACAACAGGACCAAATACGAAGAAAAAAGTCGACGAAAACGAATAATGCTGAACAAAAATTCTTTATACGTTACTATACGTTATATATTATAATTGTATATAATTTATAAATTTTTTAAATTGTTGCAGTTCTTGTGCCTCAAAAATTAGTAAACTTCCTACGATTTATTGTTAATAGATTTTGCTAACTGTCTTGGGTTATCTGAATGATATAAGGTGTTTGTCCTGTTGCGAATTTTTACTGTGTCAAGCATCAAATATAAGAATATAAGAGATATCATTATTATTGTTATCATCATCATTGGTATTATTATAGCCCCTTGTTCCAATAATCTGTCATATATTGGTCGATATATCTTGACCTTTATTATTTACTGATACGAGCGTTAACATTCACTTTGACCTAGATACTGATGTTATGTACGTACAATCCAATTTTTTTGTCGCCTGGCTGATGCACTGCTCATTGCAAGCTAGTGTATTTCATTTTAATGTTCACTCATTATCTGCAAGTCTAACAAGAATTCCTACGCTTTTCCTATGCCGTTTATGGAGGGATATATCACTTTCTTTTATTTCCAACAATAAGAATGGGCTCCTATAGAAGTAAGTTCCTGAAATGTAATTATGGCACAAATTAAATTGATATGTCACATGTAATTCACCGAGAGCTAATTCTGTCCACAAGTCCTTTGTAATTTTGTTATGTCAAAATACGACGCATAACTCCGTTGGTAAGGTAAGTGTCCAGACACCGCAGCGCGAGGCGGCCGTGTGTCATGGTGGCTCAACACGTACAGAATGCGAAGGTTTGTTGTGGATTCTGTCGGACTGAATCCTTTCTTCATCTCTAATAATTACGGAAAAGCCTCCGATTACAAAGTCGCAGGGGGCTCGACATATTTGTCTACCTTATAGTGGGGATCTACCTGAACATCGAATTATACTCATTTTCTTGGCTTCAAAGGTTTGTTAAGGCGTTCCCAGTAGCCAATTTGAACCAGTTTGAAAGTAACAAATGCACATGTAGGTAGGATATGCTTTTCTAATTACTTCTTGAACAATCCAATATAAGTAGGTTAGTTGCTGTCCTTTTAAGGCGTATGCACTTTGCCTCGTGAAATTTATACGAATCGATTATAAATATATTTTGTGTAAATAAAATTTAGCATGGAAAGTTTAATATTCTGTGACATGGAGATTGAGGCAGGTTGGCGAAGGGCGTCGTGACATCTCATCAATCTCGTACCTTTAATTAATAGCTAACATCGCATTCTCTGACGACCCAGATGGCCTCCGAGCTAGGCTCCCTATATATATTGTGCGAATGACAGATGCTACCCCTTCAGCCGATTTTTATTGACCCCAACTCGAGTGGATTTTGTGGAACTTTAGATTAATCAGCGAGTAATGAATCCTGCACTTAATGTGTGATCCCTTAGGAACTTCCAGAATTGTCACAATTTGATATTGTTTCCAAGTTGTCTTCAGTTATAAGGCAGAGAAGAAACGTTTACAACCGAATTGTAGTTAGGACTGCCAAGTCGTATTAAGGCTCTAATAAAGTCTTCACGATATTCCTCAGTCCATCCTAGAACTTCTTAATATGCGACGCGATATTTTGTGTCTACATTGCCGCCAGCTTGTGATCTGAATATCAGGAACGTATATACCTCGTGAAGACCACCAACATTCTGTCAATCCAGGAATTTTTCGAAAAGGTCGCGGTAAACGTAACATCAAGACGTGTAACCGCAATGCACCTGCCGGGTTTCAGACCAATGAAAAGTAATATAATTGCTGGTGCAGAGATCTTCATACTTTTGTGCTAACTGAATCTGGAAAACAAACGCCCTCCTCGGTTGTTGTGCTTATAAATATACTCAATTGTGACTCATTTTTCTTTGATTAAAGTTGTAATTTGTTGACCTCATATGTTGAAAGTCACCAGGCATATGTTTTAAAAGACAAGTCTTTTTCGGATCTACGGTTTATCCTATTGAAACATCTGGTTTTTGGGCGGAAAGGATGTAATAATGTACTGTCCATCTCCCATATAAAGGGGATTTAAATAACGTAGCGTTTTTTTCGGTTCTTTGTTGCGGTGCATGTACATACCGTCCATAGAGTATTTGAAGTGTGCTGGATAGAGATGTGCTTGACTGTGAGTGACGTTGCTTCAGGGCCTCGTCTGTTGCTGACACACCACATGTATCAGTCCTCATGACAACCGTCTGTGTATATTAACCCAACTTTACGCCTTTAACATCGACATGAGTTGTGGGGCACATAATATTGCAGTTGCTGCTTTTTAGTTTCTTACGGCTTTGCAAAACAAATTTAAATTATTTTATGTGCCCGAATTCGTTATTAAAAAGTCCGCATTAAATAAACTTACAAAATGGGGTAGAATTATCTGTCCTCTGCCGGTTTAATCATCAAAACTACCGAAGGGATTTAAATATTTTTTGTTGGGAGTCCAAGAAGAAAGATGCTGGATGAATGATAGTTTTATTCGGTGCTTACGGGTAAATTATGTCACTTGCTCTGTGAAGATGTTTTTGACTCTGTCTGGTAAAAGGTGGAATAGGACTGTAAATTTTAATGAGATATAAAAGTTCTGCTGTAACGTTTTGAACATTTTAATATCTAATGAAAGCAAGTAAAGTAAATATTTCGGCGTAATTAAGTTTAAATTTGGAGCAACACACACACACACACACACACACACACACACACACATATATATATATATATATATATATATGTATATATATATATGACAGCAATGCTTGAACTTACTAGAAATGAGGCACGGAAAAGAGTAAAACAAACCCACTGCATTATTATAAATATAGCTCCTCAACTGGTGGATAAAGGAAATTTTAAGAACTCATTAAACTTATTCATGAAATATTAAGATTTGTAACGTATAATCGACTGTAATATTAAAGTGGCAACACATTGAACAGATCTAGAACGTATTCGATTCGAAATCCCGGTTCAGAAAGGGCTATCTTGAATTAAATGTAGCTTTTTTTTTTTGCTGAAATAAGAAGAATTACTAGAGAGTACAATTTCCAAACCTTAGTCTTTTTTTTAACAACTTGATTCACAAATTCTTTATTTTAATACATTAAGTACATTCCTCTACATGTTTCGAGCACTATTGTGCTTATCTTCAGGAGGACAATTGTGTTATTACAGCATCTGGTATCGTCAATGTCTTTTGGTGACTGTTCAGTACACAGGTTACTACAGGACTCTCGTAACCTGTGTACTGAACAGTCACCTACAGACAGAGTGACGATACCAGATGCTGTAATAATACAATTGTCCTCCTGAAGATGAGCACAATAGTGCTCGAAACATGTAGAGGAATGTAATAAATGTATTAAAATAAAGAATTTGTCCATCAAGTTAGTAAAAAAAGACTATCATTATATTGGGATGCACGGCCAAGAAAACGTAAAAATTCCAAACCTTAGTCTTCTTCCAATCGTCTACTAGTCCAAGTGGCTTTTTTCCATGAGATTTCCCACCATATTGTGTGTTTATTTCTTACTTCTGTTTACGTGCTAGATGTCTCTGAACTCGCATACCTTCGTTATATAAATATCTATATGATATTATGAGAATTCTACGAATTACAATACACAGGTTTCTCCGCCATTCCTATTTCTGAACATATTCAAACACCGGAACTGTGTCATAGGCACAGTTTACATAACTTTGATTGATGTAACATGTATGTCTTAGTGCAAAGCAAAGCCTACGTGTTGAAGAGGAAGCCAGAAGACCATTACGATGTGTGTAAATGTCTGTCGCTATTCTTTCCCACATTAGCTCCACTAACTGTAACCAATTAACGGAACTCATCACATCAAGACTGGCAATGTACGTGTAACGTAACACTGAGGCGCGTTCATGCAACCATTGTTGCAGTGGACAAGCAATAAGTACTACATATTCTGAGTGTTTTTCTGTAGTCTTAGGTATCCAGCAAGCAATGCGCATGCCCCAAGTTGTCATCCTTGGCCCGTTCGGATCTACAAAATTTTTCCACAGTATCTCAGCACTATTTTCTAAAAAAAAATTATTAAAATTCAATACTTTTTTGATTTTCTATATAATTTTTTTCTGGAACATTTCTGATTATAAGAGAAATTGAGCGAGATGCGATCATGTGTATTGGTTTTCAAGTCAAGTATTCGTTATTCTTGTCGGATTTTAATAACACTTGAATTGTGTCGACGTATTTCCAAAAAATACTCATTATCAGCTTTAATGAAAATCCTTCCAGTTGTAGCCGAGACAGACGGACGGACAGACAAAAACAGAGAGACAGACGGGCGGACAGATATGACGAAGCTAATAGTAGCTTTTAGCAGTTTCGCGAAAACCCATAAAAAATATCAGGTCCACCAAGCAGAGCCCCCCATGTGTGGTAAGGCTAAGTACATCTGGGAGGTCGCCTGGTATCCCAGAGCGCGCCTTTTTCGGCAGACTCGCCCACTGCCATCCATCCGATAGGCACGGCGCTCACACCGTAGAATTGGGAGTTGTTTTTCAAGGTTTACCCCTTCAGATCCGCTGTATTTTGCGCAAACAGGGTCACCTCTCGTAGGATGTGGCTCTTCACCATGCACAAACGGTCTTGAGTGGAGAGAGGCTATGTTTGTTCGCACCTACCACCTCTGGAGAATGTCCAGTAGCCAGCCTCAGGCCAGCAGTAGCACCCTTCGGTAACACGCCGACCCGGACACGGCCCAACCAACTCCCCTTGACCCCTACATAAAAGGATAAATACATATAAAGCAAAATAAATCTCTTTGGCCCTTGATAAAATGCTTGTTTTCCTTATCTGTTTTTATTTTTAAAGTCATTTAATCAGTGTGACATGATAAATGATGTGTTGTTTACGTATTGGCTTTATCTCTAACCCAATTGAACGCATGTCGCAACACAATTAATTAAAGCGTGGAACCTGATCTGGAATCTTCGCCATACTTGAGTGACATGCTACTAGCCAGATAATAAGAGGAGCTTGTTGGCCAGAATATTTTCTTCGAAGACAGCATATTTTCAAAAAGTGCGTCTTTAACTAGCTTTCTTCACTTTCTTTTTCATGTTTGAAATTTTGTACTTACAAACACTTTAGTGTACATTCAGTCTAATCTGAGTGTTATATATCCTTGATGTTGTTCGCTCCGTGCTTTATCTACAAGAGATTTACGACAATAAACCAACAAAACGCACGGATTTGTTCTGTTACCGATGATCCTGGTTCGAAGCCAGGTCAAAAATAAGCTGGGCGGAGGGACAGGCAAATTACGTGGGAAGAATAAAGTAAAATTTTGGACTTACAGCAAAAGAATTTCGCTTGTGTGCAGTGTACTGGTATATTGTGAAGGTGTGGACTTTATGACTGTGTTTATCACGCGAAGGGGTGCGGCATTCTTTTAGCAATTGTTACAACCATATTGCCACTCTGTCTCCCTCGGAACAGAACATTCTGTGCCCCTTTCGGCATACATCAATCAGACAGCTGTTATGCTTGATTAGAGTAGGGGCCGTGAAGCTAGCACAGGCTGGGTTTGGGGACTTCTTAGCGGACACTCGCGTGAGGAGGGTGAAGGGGAAGGGGAACGTGGCGATAATAAAGAAGTGTATTTTGTTGATACAATTTCTAACAGTGCCGGAAACAAATAAATTGACTGTGAATATTAAATTACAAAAACTGAAGTGAGTGTGAGAATAAACCTAAATGGGCCTAACCACAAATATCCTTCTTGTCATCTAGTCGGTAGACACTTAACGTTTCCTGTGACCACCACGCGTTATATTCCCTGGGTGGAGTTCGTTTTCCCGTCTTTGAGATTTGGCTGGTTATATTTTCTTAGATATTTATATTATAATATCACAATATTCCTACATGTTTCGGTCCGCAAGAGACCGTTGTTAGGGAATCAAGGCAAAGAAATATGACATAAAACCAAGTTAGGCACTTTTGTGCATAGCTGACGTGGCGTAAAACATTCAGACAGTTAAAATATAGATATTTCATTGTGGAACAGTTCTATAAACGTGTTGGATCTTCATGTATCCTACAGTGTCTTGGAAGCAGCCTACGTCTTAGTGAATATCAGCACAGCTGTGCTAACTTTCATTCAGTACGTAGAGATTTTAAGGTGTGAAATTTGTTGACAGACTTTATGCAGGTTAAGGCCGTGAGGATAAAATTATTTCTCGACAAAATTCTGTATTTACATATTGTGTCCTTTTCTTGATAATTACTTGGGTTTATCTTTCTTTTCTTAATTACACAAAGGGGTATAATTTAAAAACAGGAAAAGATTTTGGTACGTATTTTTCCCTTTTTCCTTGTTTATCTCACGCATATGTAGAATAAGTTTTCTAATACCACTACAAAAATATTGCTGTACTTTTAATGGTTTATAATTCAAGTGTCTTTTACGAACTGCGACAGTGGCGTATACATATTTCTCGAACATCCGGTGTTCCATATTGATGGTCAGATAGCAGAAGAAGCATCTCCGGAAGTAGTATGCCGCTGGGAAATTCTGGCCAAGACACTTCAACACCTTTGGAGCCTTTAATGGGCTTGTTAATATCACGAGCTGCTGCATGGTGTATTAATGGCAACAGGGAAATCGGACGAGATGCTTTAGGTTCTACTGTCAGGTAATTTGCCTCGCGGAGAGAACACACACGCGCTCCCCTGTCTTTGTATAACTTTCTATCACCTATACTTACAGCTTTGTTTGTAATTACCTTTTACCTCCGTCTGGCTTTATTTCTGAGTGTGTAGCCATTTCTCTGTCTTGCATCTAAACTCATTTATTCATGCATTTTTATTTTTCTCTACCAACGTCTTTCTTTTTCTCCTTGGGTCTAACAACCGTTGATTAGTTTTTTTAAGAATAAGGGTGACCTACTTTCGTGTGGCATACCATACCATACAGTGACAGTCTTGTGCTTCGGGCATCCTAATCCTTGAAACGGTAGAGATTGTTGTAATGTAATATTCAAGAGTATTTGGGCAATGTAATGGAGACCTGAATAGAGGAGATAACATATCTTGCTTCTCAGACCAATTAATCTATGAATTTAATCTTTGTGCTGATTTCTTAGTCATCGTCGAAATCACGTAATTGAAGATGTCACAGGATTACTGGATATAAAATTTAAAATCACACAAGCTCTTTAATATTTTCTTCACTTTGATTTGAACTAGGTATGGGCTGCTGCATTTCCATTTTCACACACACGCACACACACACACGCACACACACACACACACGCGCGCGCGCACACACGCACACGCACGCATGCGCGCACATACGCACGCGCGCCCACACACGCACACGCGAGCACACACACACACACACACACACACACACAGCAACCTTCTAGGTATTTGTTTATTACACTGCGTATTTATCTATCTACGACGTTACACAACAAAACAGCAATTGTGTGGGTAGAACCAGCATTTTGGTGCGGTCCTTTTTGAGGAGCTGCTCACTCACTTTGCCTATGAAGAATTACCCTAAATTTTCTAAAGACTAAGGTCTATTTGGCTGTTCACAAAATTATGTCACTGCCCACTGAGCTACGTACTAGTTAAATCTTATATTTAGTTTAGATAAAGCCCATTTTGATATTACCTCGTTACATTCTAAGTGATATAACAGATGGTTTATTTCCTTCAGGTGTTCCAATGATAGCTGTTAGGCCTACTTTTCTGAGTAGTCATTATACACGGTACGATTAATTTAGATATGTTTGGTGGCAAGAAGAAATTATAAAGCTTGTCATACGTAATATTATTCATTCTCGTGTCGCTTGGTCCCTTTCGTCGGTCTTCATTTGCTCTTAGGACTCTACCCTCAAATATCCTCAGTCTGTCTAGTCTCCTTGAGGCTACAGAACAATTTCACACGCGTACAAACAAAATCAAAAGTGTAGTTTTGTGTAGCACAAACTTTATTCCACTATTCCCACTCTAATAGAAGAACACAGAAAGAGGGTGTTTGAGAAAAAAATTTTCTGGAGAATGTTCACGTAGTACTGCGAAATGGTAAAAGGTCGTTGAAGAAAATTACATAATAAAAACTTCATTATTTTTGTACTTACCAAATAATAACGGAATGATCAAATGGCACAAGATGAGTTTCGGGACACATGTGGCAAGTGTGGTAAGGAAAAGAATTCATATAGCATGTTGGTGGGAAAACCTGATGCGAAAAGACTACTTGGGGTATCTTGTCCTAAGTGTAGCAATAATTTGATGTATGTTTGTCCGTGCATCGTTGTATAAGCGTAGAGAAGAAAACCAACTAGATGCTACTGAATGCTTTATTGCACTTATAATCTGCTGAACATGTTTCGGGCACTTATATGCTCATCATCAGGAACTCGAGACTATACTTGT
>Ga0123354_10001164_pt1 | contig 30852 bp, 19 predicted proteins | sample TergutLab28metaG_2_FD_97872 | JGI IMG/M metagenome (GOLD analysis project Ga0123354, IMG submission 97872) | Labiotermes labralis P4 segment gut microbial communities from Petit-Saut dam, French Guiana - Lab288 P4 | ecosystem: Host-associated > Arthropoda: Insects > Digestive system > Gut ... | reverse complement strand
CAAGAAGCTGTTTAGCATACACAAGTTCTCTAAATTCAGTAGCCTCAAATTGGTGTTTTAATAAATTGGCACCTTCCTCACCTTCAGCAGTAAGAGCAAAATAACTACCTGTTTGCTCTATGAGGTCATATTCTACAAGAGATTCTAAATTTTCATCTAACTCGTATGAAACTCCGCCTAATTTAAAATTCGAAAAATCAATTGATTTTTTTTGACGAAGATGTTCAAATAACCTAATTACTTTCTGGATATGCAAGATATCCATTGCTTTCTTATTATTGCAATCATCTATCGATAAAACAAGGAGCAATAACTTCCTAGATTGGGAATTTAACCCATAATCTTCAACAAGGGTCATAATACCTTAAACTTCCATTGTAACCCAAATCTGGTTTTGGTTAGTGGTGTATGGGTTAGTTTAAAATATACCTTTCCGTGTCTATATGTACTATGAAGATGCTAAAAGTAAAAGAGATTGACCGAGACGAAACGTTAGGCATGATTAAAAAGGAAATCACGCTTACAAATGGGGTCTCTTTTACTAGTCCATCAAGAGGTATAAAGCCAGTCAAACTTGATGAGTACCTTGAGAATAACACAAGAGTTAAAGAAATTGTTAAGAGAATAACTGATAAAGACTTGAACTCTTTAGAAGAGGGATCGTCCTCAAGAATTGTTAAAAAAATTAAAAATAGTTATCAGAAAAATGGGTTAAACCTAGTTATATTTAATTTGATGTTAGATAAAGTTCCTGACAAAAATAGATTGACTACTTTGGCTCATCATTTGTATGCTTCAAGTGATAACACAGTTATTTTACCAACTGTTAAATCAGCCTTATTGAAAGAGGGTAATAAATTTTCTGAGAAAAAAGTTTCGGCTTACCAAGATATGATGAAGTTCATAATAGATGAGATACAGGTCGTTGGTAATTCAAAAGCAATTATTGGCACGGTTCCTCTTATAGCTCCAAAATATAGTCGTCCAATAGTAAATCTTTATCATGAGCAGGGTATAAACGGGTTTGCTATAGATGCAAACACAAGTGACTTCATTTTGCACGAGACAGAAGTTAGATCAATACTTTCATCCATTAATGCTGGAATGCCGCTTAATGAGACGTTTATTTATGCATGTAATTTGGGGTATCCACGGTTTGAACAAAATGAGGCACGAGCAGATGATTTTCTAAGTCTTTTTGCATATGTTGATGTGATGGGTGGAACGTTTAAAGTAAAAATGCTTCCTAAAAAAGAGGGGGTCGCGGTGAAACTTCCGGTGAGGTTAAAAGAATTTTCGTCTGAGCATTATGCTTACAAAATGCTGCCGCAAGATGCCTGCCGGTCTGATGATCTTAAAAATAGAAATCAGGTTGAGCAATTAAAAGAGGCAAATTTACTTCAGGATTTAATTGGTGAAGAAAAAATCGAGTCATACATACAGAAAAAACCAAAAGTTGACACTGTAGCTATGGATCGCCTAAAATCGATTGCAGGCAACATCACAGTAAAATAGTAACGGTCAAACTTGACAGAAAATAACCGTACTAAAAACATATTCGTTTATCGTACATACTCAAAACTGTCAGCATCACCATCATGTTTTGAAACGGACGATTTATCATTAGTTTGGTTTCCAGCTAAAACCTCAACCAACTTACTAACAGAATTACTTAACACAACTAGCCCCTTCTCCAAATCCACAACACGATCAACCAAACTTAACTGACTCTTAGAAACAGCCTCAACAAACCGCCCCAACTCCAACATGCGGCTGTTGTTGAATTTTAGAGCTTCCCACATCCCGCGAACCTCATCGCGTAAATCTTTGATATCCTGCGCTTTCTCTATCCCTGCTAATCCCTTAGAGACTGCTTCTTCAAACTTGTTAAGAGACATAGGTGTGGAAACTTTCCATTCTTTGCGAACCAAACTCTCCTCCTTTTGATAGGTGCGCTCAATCATACCGTAAAGATCACGCTTAGTAATACACTGAATCCCATCAATACGAATCCCCGCATGATCCTTGTTAAGCTCCCACGTAGTGAGAACTAGGTCATTTAGACAAAAGCCAAGTTTACCCTCCACAAGTTCAAACCATCGATTAACCGCAAACAAACAAGCATCGCGGCTCATCCCCGCATCACAACTAATTACCCCCGACACCTTTTTACGCTCACTACCAAACACCGCCCTAACTGTCACCCCGCCCACCACCTCAACAACAACATCCGACTTTACATTGACAGCCAAATTACTATGAAGCCTAACATTGTGCAACATTAACGGTACAAACCGCACACCGTACGTGATTTTATTACAATACGCTCCAACATAAGGTTGAACCACTAAACCTCTTTGAAGCAGACGTAAGCAGATAACACGTATTGTGGAGCATTGTCCGGGGGTAGGTTTATGGGGTGCGTAGAGTTTTTTGGCAATTTCCATGGGTCGAAGCTCAATTTCGGATGCATCTATTATGTGGTAGACTCTTGCTTCAACTGAGTAACCTTTGGGTTTGGAACTGGAGGGCTTGTAACTGTTTAAACTTGAGCTACAAGAGCTACAAACTTTGTTATCCGATTGACCTGCGTCAACCAAAAAAATTAGCGCCCCTGCACCACTTGATTTGAGGCTTTTTCAAACCCAAGCCGAAAACCACCAATGCCACAGAAAAGATCACATATTCGAAGACCAGTCACACGGTAACCTCCACTCTGTTGAGGGTAGTAGGGTTTGACTGTTTATGGAATCTACCTGCTTTTGAGCAACAGCGGCGTATTCTTTGGTTACCTCAATTCCAACTGAGCTATACCCTTCTTGTTTGGCGGCTACTAAGGTTGTTCCTGAACCGCAGAATGGGTCTAAGATTGTTTCTCCGGGTTCACAAATTTTTACAATATCGCGCATTAACTCCAGAGGTTTCTGCGTCTGATGTAACTTGTCTTTGTTTAGGGTTGGGTAGCGGTAGCAGCCTTTGAGTACGGGAACTTTGCGCTTAAAACTCATAGCGCCTTTGCTGCCCCACAAGATGAATTCGCATTGGCTGCGAAACCGCCCCAGTTGCGGACGCACCATCTCTGTTTTATCCCAAACCACCACACCCTTCACAAGCCAATCAGCCCACTGCAACGCCCACTTCAAAGCATCCAACTGCCAAAAATCAATAAACACACATATGGGAGCACCTTTCTTGCACACACGTTTAGCCTCCCGTAGCCAAGCAGCACTCCATAACATCCAGCTTAGTTGATCTTTGTTATCCCCTTCAAAATTTGGCAGAGGGTTTTTGGCTTTCTTTGAAGTATATTTCACCGATGTAGGCGCTTGCCTATCTACAGTATGTAAACCGCCACTGGCGTAGGGTGGATCAGTAATTACAGCACCAAAGGTGTTATCATCAAAACTGCGCAACACCTCAAGAGCATCACCCGAAATAACCCTACAAGTTGAAGTCACACAAAAACCTCCTTTTGACACAATAGGACAACAGTTGAGAGGAAAGGCGTAGCTTTTTTACTCCAAAAATGTGTCTGCTCAGAGGGCTGTTTCAAGTTGGTGGGCTCCTCTCGGTTGGTTTAGTTGTAAATATGTCGTACTCTTGTTGGGTGGCTATAAAGTCAATGGGCAAGTGTATGTCGCCTGCGGTGATTAGGCCTTGGCCTTGATTTAGCTCAAGTAAGGTTTCCATTTCTGCAATTGATAAGCCAATTGTTTGTCCTGCCTGTTTTATGGCGGATTCGTCTTGTCGTAGCATTATTTTTGTGGCACAATTTTCAATGACGGCTTTACCTGCAGAGTTTTCCAAAATGTCGGCTAGGCGTTGGGAGTTGAGAAGGAGGAGGACGTTTCGTTTTCTGCCTCGGCGTGATACTCCTTCGAGAAAGCTTGCAGAGGCTGGCAGGGAGGTGTAGAGCCAGAGTTCATCTATTAGTACTACTTTTGGGATGTGTAGGGGTAGGAATTTGGTGTTGTCTATCATTTGCCAGATTTTGCTAAAGACGAGTACGTTTGCGGCTTGGAAGGTGAGACTTCTTCTTTGGGTCATGGCGAGTTGGCGGTGCAATGCGCTTAGGTTGAAGACCATGCGGTGTGAAAATGTTTGGGGTTGGCCCATGGTTAGGAAGCTGTCGGGACCTGTGATAAAAGTTTCAAGTTGATCCTTTAGGTTCGGCGGGCTGTTTTGATAGACTTCGAGGAGGTCTTGGCTTGCACCTACGATGCTGCGTAGTTCTTGGTAGTTTCGATTACCCTCAACCCCAGCCAAATCTGCAAGAATACCTGCGGCAGTATCTTTATTATCACTAAAAATCCTCACGGGATCTAAACCCAAATTCTTCTCCGTGGTAACATCTAACACATCCGCACCCGAAAGACGACCAACATTTCCGTACTCATTCTCAGGATCAACAATGTAATAGGCTATGTCAGGATGCTTCTGCAGCAGACGAGTGAGAAAGATTTTGGAGGTGAAACTTTTTCCGCTGCCGCTTTTGCCCATAACTATGACATTTTGATTCATCCGCAAATGCGGATCAAACACAATAGGCGCACCAGTTAATTGGTTGATGCCCAAAAAGACCCCACCGGGCGACTCTATCAAATCAGCCGAGACAAAGGGGAAAAACGTGCTGGCAGTAGTGGTGTCAACAACCAGTTTTTTGCCTATGGTGCCGTTGGCGAGTTCTTGTTGGAAATATGTGGGACAATCAAGGCGTATAAATCTGGATTGCAGTGTATCTCGGAGTTTCTTGGTTTTTACCTTAAGCTCTTCAAGATTATCAGCTTCAAGGGTGAGGTTAACTTTTAACTCAAAAAGCCTTGTACCACCTGTTATTAGGCCTTGGTAGGTGGCTTGGGCCATGTCATGTTTGAGTTTAACCTCCTCTCTAGGCAGACGACCTTTGGATTGATCCGCTAACAAGATGCTTTTGAGCAAACGGAGATATTTACCCATCTGCGCACTAGCCACCTCAGGCGACAGAGGCTTAACACCGATTAGCACTTTTTCACATAAACCATAGAGTTCACTTACAAATCCGGGCAAGAGTTTACCTGGGAGTTGATAGACGGTAAAGGTTCGCTGGAGTTTGTTGTTTTCAAGTTGGAGGTGTTTGGGAAACGTTTTGGCGGTTTTGGTTTTGGGGAGTTCGGTTAGGGGTTGTTGTTTAAACCCACATTGTTCTATTAGCCAGTCTATGGGTTCTTGGGTTTGGATGTAGAAACGGTAGTAGGTGGTTGTGAATTGGTTTTCGGTGATTTCGAGGGTTTTTTGGGTTTTTTGAGCGGTTAGTTTGGCTTGGCAGGGTAAGCTGTTTAGGAGGCGTTGGAAGCGGCCAAGGGTTTCTTGGCGTTTTTGTTTTGGTAGCATGACATAGTTTACGGGGAACACTTCGTAGGTGCAAACGGGTTGTTGGGATTGTTGGTTAAGTTTAGCCTTAAGCAAGAGTTTTTTGTGCATTCGGGTTTACCTCTTCTTCTTTTGTTTTTTGGGGGTTGACTTGTATGGTTATTTGTTGGATGGTTTCTTGGGAGTCTTCGGGTTGGATGTCTATTTGGAAAAGTCCGGGGTGGTCGGGTGTTAAGTAGGTGCAGAAGTATCCTTCTTGGTCGGTTGTGCCGTTTGAGTGGGTAGTGTTGTTTACGTTTACTTTGAAATTTTTGCCTGATAGAATTTTTCCTGAGAAATCTTTGAGAACACCCACCACCTTTACGGGAGCACCCAAGGTGGCTGAGAGCAACATAGACTTTGAGGCCTGCTCCCCAGACTGTTTACTCTTAGTTGGAAGGACGCGTTTTTGTTTTGTTGTTGCCTGTAGAAATCTTTTGATGAAATAGAGCAGGTGAGCTTCAGGGGAAACAGTTCTTATTTTTCGAGTGAAGAGAGCTGCTCCAGTAAAAAATATGCCACCCGCAACCACAATTTTAAGAACCAGATCTCCAAAGGCAAGAGAAGCCACCCAAGCTAAAAGACCAAAAATCAAAAAGATGCCCATCTGACGAATAGAAAACCGACCCACAGGCGTATCAAGCATCTGCTCATTAAGAAACCCGACATTTTCAAACCAAAGCGTTGTTACCAACTCAGACAAACAACAAAACCCTCCCAAACACACCTAACAAACTAAAACAACAAGACCTCTCACCGAAACTACCAACAATAATACCAGACATACTAACATCACAACCCCTATACACAGAAATTTAAAAACCGACAAAACCAGCAAACAACAAACTATGCTTACAATCAACACCAACAATTAGGCGAAGTCTAATCCAAAACAGCAAAACCACCACCAAAAGCGTATCTGAGTGCAGAGTAAGTCTGCTTACAAAAACATTGACAGTTAAAAAAAATAATAAAAGATTATTATATAGAGCGGGCAAGTAAGTCCGCTTACAAGCTTGAAAAAAAGAACACTGGAACACGATGATGTGTGCAACTGTTAGCAGTGTTGTTGACTGCGCTGTGGGAAAAAGCGCGAGGGAAATATTGATATAGTTGGGTACCTAACTCGTAGTTGGGTACTTAATATGAAAACTACTTTGATGGTTGAAGAAGACATGATGGAGCTTTTCCAAGAAAACATTCAAAGAACATGGGGAAAACTCAAAGGCGCACAAAGCCAAGCCCTAAAAGAAGCCATGCTGCTCTGGCTCGCACACAAAAAACAAATAACCGCCATCACCTTCCACGACGGCAAACAAGAACACATAACAACCATCGAAGAATTCCTAAAAACCCTACACACAAACCTCCTCACAAGAAAAAAAGGCCTACAGTACAACGCCACAATCATAGGCCAAACAGAAACAGAAACTATTCTCTCAGACACCCTAAGAGTACTAATAAGTACACTTGGCAAACCAAGCATTATGCAAGTAAACGACAAAGCGGAAAATAAATCTCTTGAAGAGTTCTCTGAAATAAAAGAGAGTAATATGGCGGGTTTTGTTCGAAAGCTCTTTGAGTGGGAAGACTCCCTTGAGGGACAGGTAGAGTTAGTGGTTGAGTGGCAAGATGCCAAATTGCAGTGTGTTATTAGTCCGCAGGGTCAAATCTATGTGGGCAAGCTTTGTCCTAAACTGGATCTTCAAACTCTATTAGCATAAAGCTCAGCCCAATCAGGCACAACAGGATGAGGCAGAGCATAAACAAGACAACCCTTATTTTTTGCGCTCACAGCTAATGTTGCAATTTTATCTTTTAGTTCGTCTCGAAAACTTGAACCATGAGCAGGAGGGTTGACACCGCCATAACTTGGCAACAGAACAGCATCCAAATGCGGTATAAACTCTAAGAGTTTAGAAAGCACCGAAATATCTGATACGTCAAGTTCTCCAATAAACAAAACCAACAACTTCTTTGTAGAGAGTATCCACCAACAAGCATGCAAACGAGATATGTTTAGTCCAGTTAGTCTTGTGAGTGTTTGGGATTCCAAAGCTGAAACAATAATGTCATCTATTTTTTCTTTTTCTCCGTCTTGGAGTCTTAGGACGTTTGCATTTCGTTTTGGGGTATAGGTTTTTGGGCAGTAGATTAGAGGCTGTGGAAAATTAAAGGAGCAAGCTAAAGGGTCGTGATCTGTGTGACCATGACTTACGAGGGTGAAGCGTGTGGGATAACCAAAGATCCATCTATCAAACTGTATACCGCCAATCAATTCCTCAACACTTTCACCCTTAACACTCAATTTCCTATCTACCATCCGCTAATTTCTCATATACACTGCTTTTCTACATAGTTAACCCTTAGTTATCAAACTTTTTCCCGCATTTTCTGTTTTTTCCCCGCAAACGCTATTTTTTCCGCATTTTGTTAATGCTAATTTTTAAGTGTTTTTAGTCATATAGGGCGCAAATATTTGTTTGTTTGTTGTTTGGTTGGTTTTTCCCGCGTGTTTTTGGTTAAATATGTTGTTTTTGAGGTTTTCCCGCTTTGTGTTTTTGATGTTTTTTATAAGAATTGGAGTGTACACTAAGGGGTTTTTTGGGTTTTTCCCGCATATGAGTGCCTTAAAGCCGGCCAGCAGTCCAAACGGACAAAAGTTTCATAACAGAAACACCCATCTAATACACAGAACTATAAAAATCAACAAAATACGTAAAACAGCACCAAAAAAGCAGAGCCCCAATTTAGAGCAAACTTTTCAAGTAAAAAGGAACGGGCTCTTTGGGTTAGTTTAAAGTTATTTCTTTTCTTCTTCGGCAGTGGAGTTGGTGTTAAATCCCTTGACTGTTATCCTGTTTTCTTCAATGAGTTGTTTTATTTCTGCTCTAAATACACCAAGGCTACGTTCGTCATTGTGACCCTTCCTTGCACATAGATACCCCTTACCATTGACCTCCTTGAGTCTAAAGCTCCACCCCTGAAGGGCAAGTTCCAGCACCAAACACTTCCTGCGCAACAAATCAACCTCCACCGCTACTGTCTGCTCTTTGTCTACCGGCTGAGCAACAGGTTTAATTTCAAAAGAAGCGGCCTTTGTCTCCAAGTCAAGTTGTGTAGAGGGTTCTTGGCATGACAACTCAGAAGGGGTTTGTTCAATTTGTTGCTGTTCAATTCCATAAGGAGGTAATTGGTTAGAATTTGTGGTTTCATTGGTTGGGTTGTTGAGTATGTTAATGATTTCGATGGTGGCTTGTTCGGGGTGGTTGGGTTCGAATCTTGCAGAGTTTGCTACAAGGGTGGCTTTCCATTCGCAGAGTTTTTCTGTTAGCGTTTCTGCATCGGTTTTTGTTGGGACAAGGAAGACTGTTGGGAAGCCCATTTTTTTGTTGCGTTTATAGTTGTTTTCGAGGCGATCCCAATGCTTTGAGGGGTAACATTCTACTTCTACTGCAAAACTACGTGGGTAGTCCCAATTGGTGTGGTCAATGTAGCCCTTAGCACCATCAACCCTTGACGCAGGCAGAGTGGGTGTAACGTAGAGGTCAGCAAGGCTCGCATCAGTCTCACCATCATCTATGCGCACGATCCAGCCATTTTGCCAATAAATTTTCCGCTGAGCCATAATAGCCAAAATATGATCAACACCCCCAGCCTTCTCACCCCTAAACACAGTATCCAAAAGCCGCTTAGCCCGCCTATCCGTTAAATCCAAACACCAAAACCGTGTACGCACCTCCTTAGCTTTCAACTCTTTTCTGCCATACGCAAAAGCCTCCTCACGCAATTGACGCACAGTCTCAGTCTTAGAAGAAAGCCAAGCATCACGTTTGTTGTTGTCTACTGCGAGGTTTTTGAGTGCATTTGCAAACCCCATATCGCTGAGCACGTACGGCTTAGGCTTGGTTGGGTCATACAAAAGATGTTTCTGCAAGGTTTCCTCATCGATTGAACCACCATTTAGTCGGATGGTGAGAAGGATTGCCCATTCTGCGGGTGTGACTGCCCAATCTAGAAAGGCGCTTTGTACTGATTGGTTTTTAACTTGTCCCATCAGTTCATCTACATCAACTTGTTGACCGTATTTTTTAAGACTATAACGGATCACGTCCTCTGTGTTGGTTGGGCCGGTTTTGTAGTCGAGGGTTTCTAGGACTTGGTATTCGCGGTTGCCTTTGAAGGGTGTGGAGACAAAAAACAGGTAACGGGGTAAATTCATCAAAGTTTGGTAGCCGTAGGTTTTGGGGTAAAACTTTTCAAGTACTCTAGCAGTATCCTCCCCAACTCTAAACGATACTATGGTTTCGCATGTCTGCACAATAGCGTCTTGGATGTCTCTGCGATATTGAGTGAGATATTGGCTTGCCAAAGTCATAAAGACCTTAAACTTTCGAAGCGACTGCAACACCTCAGGAATACTCTTCGTTGTATAACGGTAGGCTTCATCTACATACACAAAAAAAGGCTGACGCTCCACCTCAGGCGTGTCCTCCCTTGACATACCCGCATTATACACAGCCGAGAGGATTAAGCTACCAAGAAAGTTGGCGATATCCGTGGTGACTTTACCTTCAGGCAAATCCACAATAACAATCTTACGCTCATCCATAACCCTTCGAAAATCAATGCCACTTTTCTCAGCCATAAACATAGGCACAATAATCCGCTCCTGAACAAGACGATACAACTTAGTTAGAACAGCAACAGAGGCATCTTTAGGCATCTTATCATATTGTTTCTCCCAAAACACCTTGACATTACGGTCGCGGCATTTTGTGGTAAGCATATCTCGAAAGTCTTGATCTGAGAGGATCATGTAGAGATCAGGTAGTTTAGCATGTTCTTTCTCCATGAGTAGGTATAGTGCGTTTAGTAAGATCATGTCAAGACGAGGCCCCCACCAACGCTCGTAAAGCTTCTCAAGGGTATCCATGAACATTCTAGCGACAACATCTCGTTCGTATGGGTCGTGGTGTTCTAAGAAATTAATTTGCAAAACACGATTACCGTATTTGTCCTCAAAAGCCGACCAAGGATTAATGTATATGACTTGATCCCATTTTTCAGGTGGAATATGGGTTAAAACAAGTTGGGTGAGGTCGCTGTGAGAGTCTATAACCATGAAACCTTCGTTGTTGTCGATGTGTTGTTTTATCATAGAGAGCAAGAAGCGTGTTTTGCCTGACCCTGGAAATCCCATAATAAGGCTATGAATACGATCTGAGGCGTAGATGCCTCGTTTTAGTTTTTTGCCGATGACAGGATCTGTTTCTGCATCAACACCTAATACATGAAGTCGCGGTTTACTTGTTTTTGGGTTTGAATTTGGGTTACTCAAGTTTTTGAACCTTCTCTGTAGAGGTATGTTTGCTCTTTTTAAAAATCGAAAAATCACTTTGGATTAGTGTACTTTAATTGAACAACACAAAAATCCTCTAAAACACGACGAAATAGTTTTAGTGCACAATATCCAAGACACTATGGATAAACTTTACTAGAAAGAAACGCCATCACGAGTACCAATTGCAATCACGCCCAGTACAAATGAATGGCAAACTTGCCTCTGATGGCAAAGAGCTAAATATGTGCCATGATAAAATGTAAACGGATGCGTTATGAAATTATGGGAGTATTGTAATGACTTTTATGATAGTCTGTCGGGACTTGGTAACAAGCAACAAATAAATATGCAGTGTTTAAAAGTAGCAACTGCTCGTTTTTTGAAAAGTGGCACAAAAGATGATGCATTTGATGTATACTATTGTTTCAGTGAGATATACAAAATTTTTGGCGAAGGTTATGAAGGTGCAACATTAACCCTTTTAGACATCTTGGCAGATCATGAAACAAACGCAGGAGCAGTTGTAGCAAAACACCGAGACCATTATTCTCACGCCGTTTATGTTTTTGCACTTGGACTTACATTATATCAAATAAACCCAAAGTTTCAAAATACTTTTAACAATTTTTATAAAGAAAAGACATATGAACCTCACGAGGAATTTTTGTATCGTTGGGGTGTTGCATCACTTTTTCATGATGTGGGTTATCCATTTGAAATAGCTTTCAAAGGTATAAAGGATTATACGGAAACTTTGTTTGGGAAGTTTATACCACAACTAAAATATGATATTTCCAATTTTATCAAAAATAGTGAACCGTGGTCTTCAACTACTGCTCTCAAGAAACTAGGCCGTTTTGCGAATAAGGATTGTCATGAATTGTTAGCAACATCGATAAACACCTGCTTTGGTTTTGATGAACAAGAGGTTAAAAAATGTCTTGATGAGCATATCCCAAAAGCCAATGAGTTTACCGATCACGCGTATTTTAGTGCAATAATAATGCTTAAAAAACTGCTTGAAAAGGGTACTGCTGATCTGCTGATCTACGTTGACATCTCAATGACCATATTGCTACACTCTAGTTTTTGGCGTTACAACTTAGCTACCAAAAATTCGAGTGAAAAAGAAATATCAGAAAACATTAAACTTACCATAGAAAAGCATCCGCTGGTTTTTATGCTTAATCTCTGTGATACCTTGCAAGTTTTTGACCGAATAGGTTATGGGCATTACAGCAAAGATGAGCCATTGCCACGAACGGCATATTTTGATGTTGAAAATGGCAGGCTTACTATTACATATTCGTTTGGAGATGAGGCATTGATTTTCAAAGATAGTGAGGGTGAATCGGATACTTCTTTTATTAGTAGAACAATAAACGAAGTAGAAACCAAGATTCAGAGTGTTGTTGATTTATCAACGTATATGCCCGTAAGCTTTGATGTGGCTATTAACAATATTGAAAACCCCAAGTTGCATACATCTGCCTCATTTTTCAGGTATATACTAGAAATCGCACAGGAAATTCATAGAAAATATGTTAAAAATGGGAACCCCGAGTATAATGATCTTTTATTGGCTTGGAACGAAATAAGCCTTGAAGATAAAATGTCCAATATTGCTGCGGCAAAATTTTATGCTAATCAGCTCGCTGAAATTGGTTATTTTTATGATGAACGCACCTTAGGGTTTACAAAAATTAACCAATTAACCAATAGCGAAATTGAAGGATTGGCAAGACGTGAACATGATAGGTGGTGCGCAGAAAAAATATCAATGGGTTGGACATACGAAGGATATAATGCAAAAGATAACAAAATTAAGACAACAAAAAGGTCTGAGCGTAAGCACAATTGTCTAAAGCCCTACGATGAGTTAGATGACCATTACAAAGATAAAGATGAAGATATTGCAATAGACATAATTAAGAATTTAACAGCTAAACGTAAAGGTAAAACAAGTTTTTATGTTTACGGCGGTAATATTACCAAAAAGACTAAGTCGCCTTATTATGTGGGAATTACGGGTCATAGGCATAAAAGAATCACACAATTTAATGTTATAAAACTTGAAAAAGAGCTGAAAGGTGCATTTGAGAAAATAAACAGGTCATACGGTGAAAATGTTGTCCTGCTTAACTCGCTTGCCGATGGGTTCGATTTGATGGCAACAAAAGTCGCCATAGAGTTTGGTTGGGCAATTAAAGCTACTCTTCCAATGGAATTTGATGCCAAAACATATTATGTACGCATAGAAGACAAAAACTTGTTCAATAAAATCAGTAAGTATAAAGGATATATTGAACTGCATGTGCCAAAGTTCGAAAACATCTATGAGGATATTAGTAGGTATATCGCGTTTAATTGTGATGTACTTGTTTGTGCATGGGATAACCAAGTATCCAGCAATTTGGGTGGAACATATTACACTATTCAACTTGTAAAAAAACTGAATAATAAAAGTCCCCTATCTAAGCAACGTAATATTATTAATACATTAGAAAGCCAATTGGTTCAGACTAAAAATAGTGGTGATAACCTCTGAAAACACAATTATTTTTAGTATCTCACTAATTAACGAGTTTAAGTATGATTGCTCTCAGAAAATAATTCAGTTGTAATGTTAGGGTCTATATCAAGAATAATGTAATAAACTGTGCACAAACAAATTTAGGGAGGATATATGCCAAGGAAAAACAATGTCTCTGCACAAATCATCGGTAAGCTACACCAAGCTGAGGTCATTATGAATCAAAACTCCATATCAGACCATATAGGAACCCTGATAGAATTCATCCAGATCACAACATATGGCGGTATAGAAATAAACATACGCAACATGCGGTGTTTGTCAATGTCTTTTTTAGCCTTTTTGCGCAGTCTGACATCCGAGCACTATCGTAAAATGGAGGTTACTATATGATTAAGGCCTATAACGAAACAACGAATAGAAAAATTCGCGTTTTTATTTCTTCTACCTTTACGGATATGGCAGAGGAAAGAAATGTTATTGTCAACAATGTTTTTCCAAGGTTACGAGAATATTGTAGCGAGCGCATGGTTGACATTGTTGAGGTGGATTTAAGATGGGGAATCAGTCAAAACGATGTCGAAAATGGTAAAGTAATTAACATATGCTTAGGTGAAGTGCTAAAATGTCGCCCATTTTTTATTGGTATATTGGGAGAGCGATATGGATATGTTCCCGAGTTATCTGATGTTGACAAAGTAGATGAAGAAATTAAAAAAGAAATAGGTTCATATCCTCCGGGTATAAGCATAACTGAAATGGAAATACGTATGGGTGCATTAAATGCTCCAAGTGGAGCGTCAGCTAGTTTCTATTTTAGGACAGATAGTAAGATCAGCGAGATAGAAAAAGAAAAAATTGACAAATTGACATTATTAAAAGATGTTATTAAACAGAAATACGGGAATAAATATTACGATAGCCTATATATGCTTGAAGAATATATTTATAATGATTTAATCGCATATATAGATGGAAAATTTCCCACTATTCCTGAAGTGCCATATAAAGACAAAAGTTATTTTTCACACTTAAATCTGCTGAAACATCACAGTGAATCGCATTTGGCAAATAACGAACTGATTGATCGTATTATAGATTCGAATGATAATGTAGTTTTATATGGACTTAATGGAACAGGCAAAACAGCGACATTAGCGTATGCAACAAAGCAGTTATCTAATAACAGCGAAGTTTTCTTTCATTTTGTATCAGCAGATAGTAATAGCTATAAAATGAGTGATATTTATCGTCGCTTAAGACTATACTTAAATGAGATAGTTTCAAGTGAAATTCGTAATGATGTTGATGAAATATTTGTGAAGGAACAACTAAGTCATTTAGAAAAAAATCTTGTTATTATAATTGATAACATCAACCTTTTGCAAGGTTCGCCCAACCCCGCAACTGAATTTAGTCACTTGCTTAGAAAAAATGTCCGCATCATTATAACAAGCAATGAAGAATCCAATTTAAGTGCTTTTTCTGATATAAAAATGCCTGGTCTGACAAAAAAGCAAATTATTCGTATAGTAGATCAATTTTTTGTCCAGTTTTCCAAAAGTTTTCCTTTAAACAAAGCCCGTATGTTAGCCAATAACAAAGGATGCAAAAACCCGCTATTCTTAAAAATTGTCATAAATGAAATACGCAAATTCGGTTCGTTTGAGAATTTTGATGATTTTTTTGATAAAATTTGTGTAATTGATGAATTTGATCTGTTATACACCTTTATTGTAGAAAAATTTAAAGAATATTGTATGGAAAGGAAAATACCTGGCAAGTATGTAGAACTCATTCCTTTATTGCTCGTCTGTTCAAATAAGGGACTTAGCGAAAAAGAGATAATGGATATTACACAGTTGCCGCCAATTATGTGGGCATCTTTTTATTCATTTTTGCAAACTTATATACTTGAGTTTAATGGAAAAATACAAATTATAAATTACGATTTTGCGAAAACTATTATTGGAAAAATAAACAGTGAGCAAGAAATTAAACAAACCAGATTAATATTGTATAAGCATTTTATTTTATTGGATTCGGAGCGAAAAATTGAAGAAGGCATTTACCAAGAGCATAAATTAGGTTATTTCGATAAGCTAATCAAGAATATCAGCAATCCAAATACGTTTAATTATTTATATGAAACAGATTACAACCTTGTTTTGAGGTATTTTTCTTCCTTCATGTCAAAGGGCAATACTGTGTTACGAAATTTTAAGATCGATGAATTTTCTGATTCTGTAAAATTGGTTCGTTTTTGTGAAATCTTAACTTTAAGCGGCTGTTTTGATGCAGGATTAAAAATCATTGAAAAATCGTTAAAAAATATTCAAAGCTCAGATGAGCGCATTACCTTGAAAAGTTTTTGTGCAAGGATACTATATAAATTGGGTCAAAGTAATTATAGAATGAGCAATAAGGCTTATGAAGACTTAATTTCAGAATATTCTCACATCTATCCTAACGATGAGGTTGGTCTTGCCGAGCACAAATTTAAGTATGCAATTTCGGTCAATTCTTCGGGGCAACCCCAAAAAGCTCGGGAGATATACCAAGAAGTAGTTTCTACATTCAAAAAACATGATATAAGAAATCATTTGTCCTCATGGGCTTTGGGTAATCTTGCCAATAGTTACTATACAATGGGTTGTTTTAACAAAGCAGATGGACTATTCAGAGAGGCAATTGAAATTCGCCGAGAGTTGTTTGGAAATGACTCTAAGGAAGTTGCGTGGGAATATTGTTATTGTTTTTCCAATTTATTTGCATTAGAAAAGTATGATGAAGCATTTAGAATAGCTGAAAAAGCTAAGGATATTAGTATTGGCTTGGAGTACGCTTGGAGCGTACTAAACTATGCTGTTGCCCTAGCGCACAAGAGAATGTATGAAAACGCAATCAAATATCTCGATGAATCAATTCAGATTAACGACAGTGTAGTTGATCAGAAATTAAGACCACACGTTTACTCATTAACAGCTTATAACAATAAAGCTGCAATCTACTTTTTGATGCAACAGACAAAACCAGCGCTAGATAAAATAAAGGAAACAATAAAACTCAAGGAGGAAAAATCTGGGGAATCCCATGTTTACACTGCAAATTCTTATCTAAATTATGCAAACATGTTGGGGGCAAATCAGAGCGAAGAAGCAAAAAAATTCATAGATAAAGCAATAGCAGTATTTGAAAATGATGGGGATACCGGGCTTGATTTAGCATTTGCGTTTGTTTGCAAATTAGTTATAGCGATAAAGGAAAAAAATAGTGCTGAAAGTGTGAAAATAATGCAAAAAACACGTTCACTATTAAGCGAAAAATCGCGTGATACTGGGCTCGTTCATCACTTATATGCTAAAATAGACAAGAGTTTTATGATTAGTAAAAACCTGCCAATGACTGCATATGCGTCAAATGGATTTTATTTGACTGCAAATAATGAGTCGGAGTTCATTATTTTGCCAAAAACTCTTTTATAACATCCATATATTCTTTATTTTGATTTTTACATGAAATTTTCAGTACATACAATTGATTTTGTTCTAACCTTTTTGGATTAATAAATACGTTAATGGTTCAAAATTTATGTCATGATTCAAATTAGTTTATTTCCAACTTCTCATCATTGGACTTATTATTACTGACCGTATACTGATTTAGAAGATACTCACACTCTTTTTCTGCCGGAGTATGTATTCAGCTCTCAGCAAAACGCCCATTTATATTAGGCCCCCCTGCATGAACACGCATATTGAATCACGTATAGTGAACAAAAACAGCACTGAAAACCAAATTACAACGAAAAACAAGTACGCTAAAGCCTAACAAACGGTACGAACTAAATACATACCTGCCGAGTATCGTTAGAATAAATTATTCGGCAAACAGCTTACTATTTAAACTTTGTTTGAACTCAATATGTTGTTCCAGAATTCTAGTCAGTATTTTTTTTAAAATACCTTTCTGCCTGCCATCTAAACCTTTAATCATGAGGACATTTTCACTTACATCCTGTGAATCGGCATATATTTTTCGAGCACTTGCTTTGTACCATCCTGCGGCAGCAATAGACCCATCAGGATTTAATAGCAGAGAAAAATTATAGCAACACTTAACAGGTATCATTTCCTCGCGCAATTCGTAAAAAAACAGATTCTTTATTACATCGCTAATTTCTTTTGAATCCTTAGCGGGAGATTGTAACCATTCAATTATTTGGTCATCGACTCTTATTGTATATAAAAAATCGACAGCTGCAGAGTTTTGATTATTTTCTAATATCCATATTGATGCAATAAGTAATTGATTGAGAAAATCACAATTCTTTTTCCACTCCAATAATCTAAAGTCATTTTTAGCACTGCAACTACTACAAATCGTTTCTGAAATTCCTTTAAATACACTTATTAGACGTTTTGTTTTTGATGTGGTTTTCTGAACACCGTTTATCCAGTCAAGTATATGAGAAACATCGACTTGTTCGCGACCATATTGTAAATCACGCGTTAATAATCCTTGTAATTTTTCTGTAATTGATGAGTTACATGTATTGCACAACGAAGAAAAAAAATCACTAAAAATTGATGATAGAGAGACTTTGTTAATTCTGTTTAGCCATATACAAATCTCTGCATTTGAGATATAATATGCTCTAATCCACCTATCTATTTCGTGTCTTGCAACAAGCGATTTTTCAAGGTACCATGTTATTCCAGTTTTAAGCTCTGAATAATCTGGTTCACAATTTACAGGACAATAATACACATATTTTGTCCCTTTAGCTATATTGCTTGATATGGTCATTTTAGCAATAACGGTCATATCGTAATCGCGAAGATTGTTTGTTAATAAATGGACTTCTGATGAAGCTTGCATACGCATCTCACTCGACCCCAAGATAAATGCGCCAAGTCCTTGCGTCTTGCATTGGGCATCCAAGCTACTCAATAGCAACTCAACGCATCCCCAGTGGTCGATGGAATTTTTTAAGTATCCAATGGTTTGCTCAATGACGAGTTTGCTGTGCTCATGCGAATACTGTATTGATTGAAGTGAAGCAAGATTAAGCTCTTTTATTGGTGAAGGAATCGCATCAAAGTCAACTATTGCCTCTGGAAATATTATGGGGATAATTTTTACGTTAGCGTTTTTTGCTGCTAATAATTCTTTTCTAACCCAATCAGTTTCCTCTGAGAGATTACTGAGGGTATTGCCTGAAAGAATCAAAAGCATATTATCGCATGACTTGAGAATGTTTAACACTCTGTCGGGATAACTGCCAGCTTCACTTTGTCTTACATCCATAAAGACAGAAATGCCCTTTTCGAGCAAGGCATAGTATAATAACGTTGCTTGATCTGCGCCGCAAGAACGTTTGTAACTGATGAATGCATTGTAATACTTTATTTCGGTATGTCCCCCTTTTTTGAGATTATATGTTGATAATACACTTCAAATTGAGAGCTATATTTATCTGCATAAATTGTATTTGCATTGATGCGCTTCCCCCTTGAAATTCGTTTGCTTTGAATTTGATCAAATAACTCTTGTGAATATGCAAAAACACCTATAAGGGCGGACCCAACAGCATTTTCAGCCTGTTCAAGCAGGATTTGATCGATTCCTGTGATATCGCTTGTTATTTGCACCCAAACATCACTTCTCGCTCCACCACCAGTCGAATAACTGTTTTTAGGAGGAATAATGTTATCATATTTCCAAGTTGACAGTAAACCATAACCAAAACTTTCCAATACAGCTCGGCAACAATCAGCTTTTTCTGTGTATGTAGTGATGTTGATTAATTGACCCGATGGCTCTGAACTTATTCCTGCTGTAAATAAGTCTGGATTCTGTATAAATAGGGCATTATTTGCTCCTGGAACAGAAGTACTTGCTAATCTTGAAAATTCATCATACTGATCTTTTCCACAGAAAAATTCCACCATTTTACTAATTTGCTGACCACTACGTGGAATAGATGTAATCCACCTTATCGGATTTATATCAATGGTTCCGTTTAATAAATTGGACATATCATCACAGAGTAACGCTGAACAATTATATGTTCCATAGTATATCAATGATTCATCTTTGTTAAGAACACCCGCACCTACAAGGGTCGCTACAGAATCATGTGAACCTGCAACAACAATAGTATCCTCATTTATTCCAAATCTGATCGCAATATCGTTTAATACTGTACCAATTATTGCTGTAGGAGCGACTAAAGCAGGCAAAATGGACGGATTTATACGATATTTTTCAAGTATTTCTTTGTTCCATTCTTTTCGAGATAAATCAAAAACATTACCACACTCTACCGCAGTGCCGATATCACATACGCTCTTGCCTGTTAATTTGCGGACACAATATGTATGTGCGGTAAGAATAGTCGATACTTTTTCCCATGATGCTTCGTTATTCTTCAAATATATCAATTTTGAAAGATACTCGTTCATCCATTTAGTTCCATCTAATTTATCTAATTCACGTTCAATATCAATTGCAAAATCATCAAAAAACATTCGAGTAGTGCCAATCGGATCACCGTTTTCATTTAACATAATTATATTGGGAACCATCCCGGAAATCGTTATCGAATATATACACTTTGCGAATTCTTTTTTAATGATGTCCTGCAGAAGAAATAATACTTCTTCCCACCAGTGATGGGCGAAATCCTGTATTTTTGTATCATAACAATGTTTTATGGACGATGAAGCACGAATGACACCAAGGGCATTTATTGCGATGCCCTTAGACATGGTTGTGCCAATATCAATTCCGATAAACACTTTTTCCAAATTCATACTTGATAACTATCCCTTGCAGTCATATTCCAAGTAATGGGAGTGACACTGATGTTTCGACGTTTTGCAAAGCAACAAATATCGCTATCTTCCTCCAAAGTTGCATGATCAATGTCAATGTATGACTGTAATCGCAGTTTTTCAGAGAAATTTCGTTTTTCAGGTTTCTTAAAGAAGAAATAATTCTGTCTGCTTTGTTTCGTTAGTTCTATTGGCGTGTCATTCGTAGCGTCGTTAGGTATATTTATGTTTAGAAGTGATATATCACCTCCGAGACCCTCTGCAAGTACACGTTTTGCATAAATACGAATAATTCGTTTTGTCTGTATCCAATTCAATTCAGCAAAGTCGCTTGAATGTTGGCTTTCAAGAACAACTTCCAAAGAAACTGCGATAGCGGGAATGCCATAAGTGTCTGCTTCTAATGCAGCACCAATTGTCCCACTACAGGAAAGCCCCAAGCCGAGATTCTCGCCATAGTTTATCCCACTTATGCAGAGATCAATTTTCCTGTTAGCGATTTCAAGCACCGCATGGGAAACAGAAGTAGCTGGCGAACCATGAACTCCATAAGCAATGATCTTTTTACCTGCAATTTCCATATCTATTTTATCGATAATTCCAACATCATCAGACTTTGGAAATGATCGTCCCATACTGGTTTGTTGTTTTGTTGGTGCGACTATTAGAACTTCGGAAAAGTCAATGATGGCTTCAGCGGCAGCTCTAATTCCGGGAGATAAAACACCATCGTCATTTGTGATCAGAATGAGTGGTTTCATGAATGATTACTTCCAAAAAGCATTGTTTTTATAGTCTCTTTTAACTTTTCAAATCCAACACAAGCACAAAAGAATATCGTGGAATTTTGTCGGTCTTGAAAAGCTTCAATATATTCGGCTGAAAAAAATGTTTCAGCATCCGAACGTAATCGATTTATCGCTATTCCATTAGAGTCAATAAGCAATTGCGGACATACGCTATCCGCAAACATTGTAGATTGCACATAATTACTAACGACCACGTGTTCAGCTTGTTTGTAATACCCAACGGCTCCAGCTTTTCCGATATACAAGTGATCCAAAATATTATCGCATATAACATCGGGCAACTTGTAACCTGGTTGTGTTTTCGGTACACTTAGATTATCACAGGAATCACAAAGCCCATAACAACGTCTTTTGCATTCAGTTTGATAATGCCAAATCCGATTGGCAGTTAGTTGTCGTGGTCTCATACTAACACTTATCTTTTCTTTATTAAGGATATCCAGTGCCTCATTAAATAATCTATTTACATTTACTTGGCTATTGATTAAATCAACAAACTCTTTGCCAATCAATAAATATTGTGTGTGTCCTTCATAGAACAAAACGGACATATTCCAGAAATGATTAACGATAGCATCGAGTATAAACTCGTTGAATTCCGAAAAGTTTTTTGCGTTACTATGGCACTTAAGAATTAGTGTACGTACCTCTTGAAAATGATCATTTAAAGATGAAGAATAGCAACTGTTTTTTGTAAATTGCTTTGCGGCTACCCTGATTTCTTCGATCCAACTTTCGACAACTTTCAAGGGTGGCCGTTCAATATTGAACATTACGTCGTTTCGAGTTGAATGTGGAATACTTAAACGAATATGTTTCGTGTATGGCTTTGAAATTATGGGAATTGCACATTTATAAAAGCGTTTATCGTCAGCCACATCATAATCAACAAACATAAAAACAGGTACGTATCTTCGGCCAGTTCGTTCTTGTGCAAGTTTGCATGATTCAACTAAATAAAATATGGGTTCAATTATCGCAATTGTTGGGAAAATATTGGGTTGGTGTGCCATTAAAATAATATTTGCACCACCGCGAAGCTCGTGTATTCTACTACAAATATCTTCAGAAAGAGAACCCGCTTTGGTGTGGAACTGTTCGATGAGGTCTGCTATTTCGATATTATGTTTATTTGAAGATTTGTATTGACATAACTCGTTGACAAAAGTGTCAATCGTAGTGTGACTAATATGAGAAAACATATTTGTCAACACTTCGTTCGCACTAAAATCCGAATGAAGTATTTGCCAACAGTTCATTATCCTTTCATTTTTATCCATATATTCATGTTCTTTTTAAATATAGCGTTGGGCAGTGTTGATTATCATTTACGGAAATTATTTTGTTGTCTTCACTTGTGCAATCTTACCAATCGCCCTTCACAATACCAAACCGCGCACTGAAAACTACCAATTAAAATATCCAACATAACATCTGTATCTCATCAAACACCAAAATTTACAAACAAAAACCAACAAACTAATCAGTCACACTCAAACAAATCGAAACACCTCCTGAATTGTACAACCAAACTCTGTTTAAACTCAGGGCAAAAGCACTTGCTTTTAGAGTAGGATTTCTCAAGTATAGCAACATAAAGATTAGATGTTGCGTAATAATAGATAGCTGTATTGTCTTTGTGGATCGGTTATTTTTCTATTTTCTTCAACTATTTTCTGTATTTTCATATACTCTTTATACTATTTTTTCCCAAAATAAAGTAAGTGCTTTTTCCCTGTGTTTAAACTGACTTTAGGAACCGTCAATAAATAATTTGACCATATTGTAGCGAGTTTTTTGGGTTTTTGACGATAGAAATGGTCAAATTATTTCCTGACAGATCCTTAGGAAATAACGTCTCTTTTGAGGATAAAACTGTTGGTTTGTCTTTTGATGGTTTGGCGAAAAAGCGTTTAATGCTAAAATTTACAAGTGAAGGGGTATTTTAGACTTAAAGAAGTGAAAAACAGATTCTGTATTTAAAAAAATTCAAAGAACACAGTTTTGACCCATTCACCAACGAAATAAAACATATCCAGCATATCCAAGTGTTCCAGTAGTGCCGCGTATATTGATTCAATCATAGCAACTAAGGGGCCTTCTATTTTTTCTGCATAAGTCTCAGTGAGTAACAGCTAATCCACCAACACAACACACTACATAGCGCCACCACTGCTTATGCGTTTCCAGTTTATCTGAGCAAGGTATAAGTAGCATATTTGTTTACTTCAACACAGCTTCTATATATGAAAGATCTATTGCATGGACTATATATCAGCACAACAAGCAACAGAAAAATGGGACGTATCTGCCCGCAGGGTACAGGTTCATGCAAAAGCAGGACATATTGAGGGAGCAGTCCGTTTCGGTCATGTTTGGATGGTTCCCAAAGATGCTGAACAGCCAAAAGATGGACGTGTCACCACAGGCGAATGGATTGGTTATTGGCGCAAGCCAAAAACAACAAGAGGGAATAAATAATGCTGTCTAAGAATACGAAGATATACGCAGGTTGCCATCCGAACGACGAAGCCGTTGTTGCGCAGACGTTAGAGCGGCTCCGTTCAGCAGGATGGGCTGATGTCTCCGTTTTGTCGCTATTAACCGACCAAACCGCATCTTTGGAAATGATCCAACAGAGCGGAATGGTGCTACTGTTTTTAAGTATATCTTTCGCGCGCGATGAACGGTTGATGCTTGAAAAATTTGCTTACGCCGCCACCATTGTGCGCAAGCCCTTTATACCCGTGTGGTTGGACAGCCCCGCAGATATAAAAGCGGATTACGAAGACATAAATTGCGATAAACAGCTGTTAAGTGCGCTGGAGATGCTCACGGCTAAGCACACGGGCACAACGCCAGACAAGCTCGTTCCCGTATTGGAGCAATATACAGTGGACGACATTCCCTATACGCTCTCCTACCCGCAATTTTGCGAAAAGCCCTGCGAGGCTTATGAAGGCGGCAAGCCGTTCATCTTCATCAGCTATGCGCACAATGACGCTCCCAAAGTATATCCTGTGATTAAGGAGCTGTATGAATCCGGTTGGGATTTGTGGTACGACGAAGGGATAAAAATAACGGAGCGCTTTTTGCCCGTCATTGCGCACCATTTACAGCTGTGTTCGGCATTCGTGCTGATGCTGACCAACTGTTGCCTTGAACGCCCCTTTATAATAAATTATGAACTTGAATACGCGCAAAAGCTCGGCATCCCAATTATCACCGTATTATTGGAGGATTTAAGCCCGCCGCAGTGGTCGCGGGCGAATGCCGATCGGCTTTCGGCAAACTCAGTAAAGCCGTATGAGCTTCAAAGCAATATAGAAAACTTAGGCTTACCGAACCGCGGATCCCGCACGGCATTGCCACCCGCCGTTAAACACAATATAATTTATGACGTTGCCCTGCCGCCGGAGCTACAGGGGTTTGAGTGCATTGTACGCGAAAATACCATCACCATCGTTAAGTATTTCGGAAACGACGCAGAAGTAATCATTCCCGAAACCGTTACATCACACGACAATATTGCGACATTCAGAATCGGTTCGATCTTTAGCGAGGCATTTATGGGTTGCAAGAAAGCGGAGAGTATACAGATTCCGCTGAGCGTCACGATGATCGGTAGCAGAGCGTTTTCGGGCTGTTCGGCGTTGAGAAGTGTCGCTATACCCGAATACGTCACCCGCATTGAGGAGTTCACGTTTTTCGGCTGTGCCTCTTTAAGCGAAATCACCATTCCGCCCAACGTTACCGAAATAGGCAAGGGAGCGTTCGCATATTGTAAAGCCCTGTCGGACATCACTCTTCCGCAGGGCATTTCGGTCATCAGCGATTTGCTTTTCAGAGACTGCATATCGCTAAAAAGCATCGAAATTCCCCCGAACGTGAGGAAGATCGGTTCCGGCGCTTTCTATAACTGCGGCTTGGAGCAAGTCGTTATTCCTGGCAACGTCGAAATAATTGACTTCGGCGCGTTCGGCCGTTGCTCGGATTTAATCGGTGTTGTTATGATGGAGGGCGTAAAAACGATCCTTGAATGGGCGTTTTACGAGTGTACGTCGCTTAAATCGATTGAGATACCCGACAGTGTAGACACCGCAAACAACGGCGTGCTGTTCGGTTGCACGTCCCTTGCTAAGGGCAACCTTCCGCAAAGGGTGCGGAACTCAAAGCACATCTTTGAGGAAGTGACTCTCGGCGGCGGGAAGTTACGTTTGGAGGATTGGCTTGATTTATGCAGACATAAAAACCCAGCGCAATTGTCTGAGGAGAGCATTGACCCCGTTTTACCTAAGGCCGCCGAAAAGCCGAGGGCGCTGGTATGCTGCGCGGAGGAGGACGTTTCCTGCATTAAGGATTTAGTAATCGGCTTATATTGGGAGGGCTTTAACGTTTACTATGAAGCAGCACCGACCAAACAAGCGTTGGAAGACAGCAACTGCGTATTGACGTTCTTTTCGAAACACACGGCAAATTCCGTTCGAACGATGGAAACGCTTAAGCAAGCCGTCGAGTTTGGCATTTCCCGAATCATACAAGTTTTTTTACATGATTGCTTCGATTGGCCTGCGGAATTTCGGGGTAGGCTACACGGCAGGCAAGTCATCATTCAAAGCTTAAATTCGGAAACCGAATTTGTGGGTAAAATCCGCGATAGTCTGCGGTATTTCGGATGCACCCAGAAGCATACGCGCGGCTTCGATGTAAGGAAAACGGACGGCGACGTTGAAATCGTGCGGTTCAACCCGACGGATTTCCCGCACGTCATCATCCCCAAAACGTTTTTAAACCCTCCGCTTCCCGTGACGCATATCAGCAAAACGGCTTTTTTTGAATGTAAAACCGTAAAAAGCGTCATAATTCCCGACAGCGTCACAGACATTTCCGACAGAGCCTTTTCGGGCTGTATCTCCTTAGAGCGGGTCAAAATTTCCGACGGCGTTACGTGTATTAGGGAATATACCTTCAACACTTGCAAAAGCCTGCGAGAGGTTAATATCCCGAACAGTGTCAACAAAATCGGCGCGGGTGCGTTTTGGCAGTGCGAATCGCTGGAGTACATCGAAATACCCGACAGCGTTACGGATATCGAAAAGAACGCTTTTTACTCTTGCGGCGGATTAAAGGAAATTATTTTGCCCGACAGCGTTGTGAAAATGGGCGAGAGTATGTTTATGCATTGTGCGTCGCTCCGTAGCGTCAAGCTACCAAAGCATATCACGGAAATCGGCGACAGCTTTTTCAGATATTGTCAAAAACTGGAGAATATAACCATTCCAGACGGCGTTAAAAGTATCGGTGGTGAGGCGTTCCAAAGCTGCGAATCGCTGGAGAGTGTAGTCATACCGAGGGGTGTGAAAAAAATGGGGTGGATGGTGTTTGAGAATTGCAAGGCGCTTAAATACGTTTCACCCATCCCTGATTCAGTAGTCAATGCGTACAGCGACTACACGAGGGACAACAATTCCGAGTACGGCGATTTTTATCAGGGAATGTTCGTAAATTGTAAAAACTTGGGCATGGTTTTCAACGAAAGTAAAACCGTTCTTTATAACTACCCGTCGCAAAACGCTTCTGAAACATTCACCGTGCTGCCAGGCGTCAGAATCAATGCCGACGCTTTCGAGGGTTGCGAAACGCTGAAGCGCGTCATATTCGCGGACGGCAGAGCGGAAATCGACTATGCGTCCTTCGCGGGATGCAAATCTCTGGAAACCGTCGTATTGCCTGAGGGCATTGAGAAAATCGACAAATACGCTTTTTATAACTGCGAAGCCTTAACCGAAATCCGCGTCCCCGAAAGCGTTTCGTTTTTCGGAAGACGCGCGTTTTGGAATTGCAAATCGCTGAAGAGCGCAAACATTCCGTTGCGAACCAAAATCATCGGAGACAGAATTTTCGCGGGTTGCAAATCGCTAAAAAGCATAAATATTCCTGACGGCACCGTAATTATAGAGGATTTGGCGTTCTTCAACTGCCAGTCATTGACCGAAATCAACATTCCGGACACCGTCGAAAAAATCGGGCAGTCCACTTTTAATAACTGTCACTCGGTGGAGCGCATCATTATACCAAACGGCATAAAATCAATCACGCAGTGGATGTTCGCGTGGTGCAAATCGCTGACGGAGATTACGATTCCTGAAAGCGTGACGGAAATCCTCCAAGGCGCGTTTAAAGGTTGTAAGTTGCTTACAAGCGTAAATATCCCCGCCGGCGTCGCAAGGATTGATAATAACGCCTTCGAAATGTGCGAAATGCTGGAGACTTTGGAAATCCCGCACGGTGTGCAAACCGTTGCAAAGGAAACGTTCGCTAAATGTTACAGGCTTAGCAAAATAACGATTCCGGACAGCGTTAAGAAAATCGAGCGCGCCGCCTTCTATAGCTGCCAAGCATTAACGGAATTGGCGGTTCCTGACAGCGTCACGATCATCGAGGAAGGAGCATTTTCGAATTGCAGAGGACTGCAGAGCGCTACAATTCCCGACGGCATGGCGGTGCTCAAAAACTGGCTTTTCGCGCATTGCGATGCGCTGGAGCATATCCTCCTCCCAGAAGGCATAACAACCCTCAGCGAAGGCGTTTTTCTTAACTGCACGTCGCTTAAAAGCATAACCCTGCCGCAGAGCTTAGAAGTCGTTGCCAGCTGCGCATTCGAGGGCTGCGCGGCCTTATCCGAGGTAATAGTCTTAAACAAAAAAGTAAAAATCGTAGAGGACGCATTCAACGGTTGCGCCGTTACGCTCGTGAACCTAACATATCGGGACGGCGATCGATATATCGGCGTTGAGGAATATAAGGACAGCGATTTGACGGAAATCATCATCCCCTACGGTGTCGTAAACATCCACAGAAACGCATTCGAGAACTGCGGAGCGCTTAAGAAAATCGTCATGCCGGACACCGTACGGTACATCAGTATTAACGCTTTCCGCAATTGCGCGGCTCTGGAAACCGTTGTTTTTTCTAAGAACACGGAAAGAATCGGCGCTTGGGCGTTTGAAAAATGCGAATCGCTGACAGAAATCGTCTTACCGGACGGCGTTACCCGCATCGGCACCGAAGCTTTTTTAAACTGCGTTAATTTAACAAAGGTCGTCATCCCAGATAGCGTGAGATATATCGGTGACGGCGCGTTTTGGCGCTGTAATGCGTTGACTGAGCTGAACATCCCCGCGCATGTGAGTTATAAGAAGAATATCTATACCGATTTGGTACCTTGGTAAGGGAGGTGCATTAATACCCGGATTTGCGAACTGGAAAGAGCTTTATCGGCTGTAAGTCCTGCAATTAACCGACATTGCGGTCAATGATTTTTTTAGATGATGGTGCATTATTTAAAGCTGTGAGTGAAGGTTAAATACTTCAAAAATTGATAGCCCGTAAACTGGCCGAATGGGTTGAAGCTTTTGAGGAAGAACAGACCCTGTTCCAAGCTGGCAAAGAACCCAAAACCATTAGAGCTGACAAAACCTAACCAACCTCCAAACCCTATGGCTGAGGAGTAAACGGCTTGATTCAAAGTTCGAGTCTGAAGTGGGATGTTAAGAATAATTCTCAATAAATCAAATAACTGCGGATCCTTGAAAACATTAAACGGAACAACTGACTCCTCAGATAATTTAGTGTTCACTATTTCCTGACGCTCAAATGGTTTACACATTATTTGACGACGTAGTTCTTTTGTACTATGATGTATTACCTCTAAAAACTGATGAGGCGCGTATATATTATGCAAATGATGTTGCAACGCGAAACCTGCAGGTTTGTCTGAGTGTTTTAGAGAACACCTTTTTGGTTATAACACCTTTGACTGGCTGTTGTTTTCTTCGCAGTTCATCATTGAATTAGTCGATGCATCATTCTTTGGATCCTTTTCAGGCACAGAGATACAGTTTACCTTTCGAAAATATAACGGCAGGTTTACCTTTCGAAAATATAACGACAGATAAGGCAGAAAAAGGAAAAAGAGGGCTGTGATGGCGATGTCTCCATTTCTTTAAAGTTCAAACCCTGCCCTCGGCACCACTCCATCCTTTTGGGAACTGCCTGCGAAGGAATTTGTGGCTTTGGACAAACATGCGAAAGATTACTATTTTCGTTTACGAAACAACTTTACATTACCATTATCAAAACTAGTATGCTCTTCAAAACCAGCCTCAATGAGACTAACAGCTTCAGCGGGTGTCTTTGCAATTTTGCATATGTAACCTTTGTCTTCACCTACAGAAATAAGCTGAGTGTATAACAATGTGTTCTTAATGTTCTTATGACCAAGCACCTGCATAACATGCAAAATATCTTTTGTCTTATCATATTCCGTCGTACCTTTCCAGTGGCGTAGCGTGTGGATTGTTATTTGATTTAATCGAGGGTTACATAGTTTAACTGCGAGTCTTTTGCGGTCATGCTCAAAGGTACGCCGAAGATTATTCAGGTTCTTATAATGGTTAAAGATACGCTCAGTAGTTTTAGGGTAACATTCCAGCATATTTTGCAGTTTCTTAGATAGTTGAAATCGTCGGGGGTTGCTGTTTTTCTCGGCTCTAATGCTTAATGTGCGACCCTCAAAATCAATGTCTGTCCATAGTAGATCATAGATTTCACCCGCTCTTGCACCTGTCTCTTTAGCAATCAATAGTAGCAAGCCGATTTCTTTGTGGACTCCAGCGATCAGGTCGTCTATTTCTCGCTCCTGAGGTATGAAGGGCAATTCTCTTACTGCTTCATACCAAGGCCGATTCCAAGTATAGCCGTACTGTTTAGCATAGAGATCATACGCAAACACTACTACTTGTTTCTGGGACGCCTTCCAGCAATCTTGACTGGCAATAACTGCTTTGACACTTTCAGGGTCAGCTAAGTCCGCATTGAGCCGTAGTAACCGTATTAAAGCTGATTGTCGTCGTTCCATAGTTGATTGTTTGTAGCCTTGTTTCTGCATCCAATGGATATGTTCAGTTATTTTCGCGACATTGCCCACATTCAGGTTTGATGTGTTTGTGGGCTCCAAATTTTTCGCGTCCAAAGCGCTTATTTGGTTGCCATCACCACTGCCATTGATGCTTTTAAGCTTTGGCGGGAACGAATATCTATGGGTACAATCTCGACACAAATAACGCTGAATTTCTGAACCATCCAACATATAGCGCTTGCTGGCACGGTACGACCGCGTAGAACCACACTTTGGACACACAGAAGGGGTAGCCTGACCCCCCTCAGATACATCCAGCGTTAAAAAGCCATATTGACACTCAGTCATAAAATAACTGCCCCTATGCTACCCTCTTGATAATGCCAAGTTGGATGTGCACGTCTTGATTCTTCAAAACAACCTCTGCACTGACGCCACACCTCACCATTAGGCAACTTTACCTCATACTCAACAGAGTGATTGCGACAATTGCCGCATGGTTCAGCTGATCTAACGCGCTTAAAAACAACTTCAGATTCAAGAGAAACGGGTGGTTTTTGATATTGCAACTGCATCTCTTGATTAACTTGTTGTTTGCAACCCTGTATATTGTTGCTATCGCTGCTTTGTTTTTCTTGTAATATGGTGTCATTTTGGCCGATATCGAGCATATCACGCAAAACTGGAAAATCCACACTGCCCCCGTTAGAAAAAGTTCCAGCTGGACTAAATTCACTTTTGGCGTTTTGCGAGATATGGTTGATATCGTCGAAAATCAGCGTTTTTTGCAAATATTCGACGCAGTCTGTGGAATCAGTTATTTTGTGTTTATACCAGTCTATTTTTAGATTGATGTATCCATCTACTTGTTTCTTGTCAATTTTTGGTTTTTTACGAAAGTGAACTACTCGCCCCTTCCGGGGCGAGCATCACTGGTTTCGATTTACGCATGTTTAGGTTCGTGCATGTTTAGGTTCGTGCATGTTTAGGTTCGTGCATGTTTAGGTTCGTGCATGTTT
>Ga0123354_10001162_pt1 | contig 30856 bp, 10 predicted proteins | sample TergutLab28metaG_2_FD_97872 | JGI IMG/M metagenome (GOLD analysis project Ga0123354, IMG submission 97872) | Labiotermes labralis P4 segment gut microbial communities from Petit-Saut dam, French Guiana - Lab288 P4 | ecosystem: Host-associated > Arthropoda: Insects > Digestive system > Gut ... | reverse complement strand
TGCTTGCGGAATAGCGGCCCGGGGGGGGGGGCGCTCAATTATTATCACGCGTTGTAATGTACATGTGGACAAGAGAGAAAAAATCCTGTGATTTAAAACTATGCAGATTTTGTTGAGTAATAGAGAGCGCACGAGTAGAATGATAATGGAAAGCGATGGTGTAGACTATGACCACACATTTGGCTCTAAAAAAGAAAGAGGAATTGCGGTTTGTAGGAATATCTCCTTCAGTGTTCCGATAATAGTGATTTTTATTGCGTTGTTGGCGCTTCAAAGTAGAAGAATTTGACGTATAACTCTTATTTGTAATAGAATGTTGGGACTTCACCCATTTTACAAGTGAGAGAAATGCTAAATCCTAGTTTATTGATGTCATCATATGAAAGTTATGACGTACATTTTTCGGAGAATGGAATTCTAAACTGAAAATGCCTGAGCTGTTGACTTTTTTTTTTTTTTGCTGTGTCCTACACCAATAAAATTGACTTGCAGCGATTCCGTTTCCCTATCTCACTGAAAATTTTATAATTTCAGAATTTATTCCTGTGAAGTACAAAGTATAGGAGTGAGAAAATGTCCTGTGCTGGAGGCATAGAACATAAAATGACACTTTTATTTCTCCATGCTTCAATAAACCTTAAAAAATAAGTTAAGGAAAACATATTCCAACAAAATAATTTAAATTTGAAAAATTTAGAGCAGAAGAAATTAGACTCTTTTGAATATTCAACTATATGAAGCTTAATTCGAAATATTTGTGCCACAAGATATAAAATAAGAAAATCTGTCGTTTTGTTCAGAGGTGTAGCCTGTTTATGCGTTTCGCATGAGTCGATAACAATGATTAAGTTCTTCAATGGAGTAAATAAATTGGTCTTCGTGACGGATATGAAGTCTATTCTCTGTGATGTATGAATTTAACTTTTGCACACAATTTAATTTAACATATTCTCAGAGTGCAACCAACAAGATGTAACGTTTCTCAAACTTATTTATTTCTGTAAGACGCTCTACATGTTGCAGACGGTTTTTCCGTTCATCATCAGGAGTTCAAAACTTCACATACAGCGTCAGGCATTTGTCAGACCGTTACTGCTGACTGCTGCTAGCCTGCAGCTTGGCAGAAGGTAGCAGTAACGATCTGACAAAGGCCTGACGCTGTATGTGCAGTTTTGAGCTCCTGATGATGGACGGAAAAACCGTCTGAAACAGTAGTAAACTGTAGTAAATAAATTTAAGAAACATTGCATCGTTTTGGTTGTACTCTGAGAATATATTAGCGATGCACTGTCCTATGAATGATAAATTAATTTAACATCAGTCTTAAAAAAACTGAAATATATATATATATATACATACATACATATACGACGGAAGAAATATCGTATTTCATGTATTCTTTTAAAGGTGGGAATAACCTACATTTTGTAGGACGCTTGTTTTGTAAAGGAAAATTATTTAAACCGTCAAACGTTTCTTAGGCCTTTCCCTACCTCATAGAAAAGAGAGTTTACCTCCATTAAAAAGATAAATCACGTATCCGTATATAGGTTTTCATAATAGTTTTTCTTATTTTAAATAAAATTGAAAACTACCTTCAAAGTTTATTATTTTTCCAAACTTGAGATTTCCTTACAATTAGTCGGATGGGAGTTGTGATCTTTCCTGCAAACGGAAGGATAGAAAAACTTACGAACCTGAGAGGGCTGTTTGCCGCTTACCGCAAAATGTTTTGGGAATGCGCCTAAAAACCGACAATGGAATATCCCAGGAACTGAAAATCTTTCCTTCCAAAAGAAACAAGAAATGTGGAAAGTGTAGGAGGCGAAGAGATAATAATTTTCGGTTACTTAGGCTTCTGTTACGAAGAGGCAATCCTACGTTATATCTTCAGTAGTAACATTTTTAATAGGCCTAAACACAGTGCTGCAGCATTTTAGGCAAAAACTACAAGACAAGCACCAAATGGGCATTACCCTTCATCACGATAATTTCCGTATTCTTATCCAATATTACCTTTCCGACTTTCTGCAACAGAGAGCAGGAATAAGAATTGCACTTTTTCTTACAGCCACTACTGACCTGTTACACAATTCAAAAAACACAAGAATGTGACATATATCAACTAAGCCAATCATCAAAGTTCGGGGAACGAAAATACGTATACTGACAGAGAGAGTGGGCCCACCATTTCCAATTAATTTTCCACCACAAATCATGTACAATTATTCCATACCAACGCGGAATACTTAAATAAGAAAAATTTTTTTATGATCACATAAAAAATTACTATAGTTTACGTAAAACTCTCTTGTTACTAGCTGAAGAGCCTTCGCATTCACTTGTCCTACTGTCTATTCAGAATTATTTTTCGTGATTGACATCACATATTTTAGATATTTTTTATCGATTTTTACAATTTTTCATAGAAGAAATTTGTACTTTACAAACTTCTACTTAAATCTAATTACTGTAAAATCCTTATCTGCCATTTGGAGAGGGAGGACTAAGTAATGAAATATCCCTCGATAAATCAGGTACAAGAAGTGGAAAATAGGAGATATACTAGGCACGTTTTTATTGTAAGTAGAACTATAATTGGCTCCGACTTAATCCGTGGCAAACTGAACTTAACCTAAATTACAACCAAAGATTCAGTTTGTACCGTTCAGCCAACAATCTCAGTCTTCAACACTAAAAGCAATGTGACGCCCTCTAACCAGGGATATCATCACCTTTTCTTTAAGTAAAACGTAACAAATACATAAATACATTTTACGTGTTCTGAGCCGTGCATCAAGATATACATGTGAAAGAACCAAAAAAAAATCCACACTTCTTTCCTTCAGTGATTTAATTCAACTATATTAGCTTCGACATATTTCGAACAACAAAGTGTTCATTATGAGGAGTCTATACAAGCAGCTTTGTTGTGTTTTATCGTGCATCTATATAACCAGTCTAGTCACTGTAGTCTAGTCACTGTCAGGATATGTTTGATATCGGACATATAAGCAGTCTACTCACTGCCAGGGTTTTTTTGATACCAAACACATCCTGATTGACTAGACTGCTTATATAGATGCATGATAAAATACCATAACGCTGTTTTTACAGTCTTCCTGATGATGAACAATTGGTTTTTCGAAACATGTCGAAGACAATATGGTTGAATTAAATAACTGAAGGAAAAAGTGTGCATTTTGTTGGTTCTTCTTACATATAAATACATTCTATGAGCAGAATGTAGAATTTTTTTGTAAACTTTAATGGTTCATTTGGTAACCGCTGTGTTTTAGGATGTTCATATTGCAATTCCATTCGAACATTGCCCTCTTTTATAAAGCCAGTTTATATAACAGTTTTCCTGCTTAGTTCTATGCCAAATGCTTGCTCTATTTCTGCCGTAACACATAACGACATATTCCCCACGGATGCAGTTCTACTATATAGCATACATTCAGAATACCCTTTAATTTTCAGAAGTGAGGTTATATTTCATGTAAAATGTGTATGAGTTGGAGAAGGCAAATTACAATGCGGTAGCAATGACGACTCTCTTCGATATTGACTCAGTAACAACTTCAGCCGCGAGGTGATTATTCGTTTGGTAAAAAACCCACAGAGCTGAGTCAGGAATATTGCATGGCGAATTGAAAAGCATACGTTCACAGTACTTATACATGGTGTATGTCAACAGGCAAGCACAAAGCGAGAGCATTATTAAGGGCGGTGTTTTGTTGAAATATGCCTCTGGATGAAGCTGTTATTTTACAAATATATAGCCTATGGCTTTTGTATGACATTGTCAGTGTCCAGCATACTTGGTTTATTTAGTTGTAACTTACCTTACTGATGGTGCAGTACCACATAACAAGATACGCAAGGTAATACAAGATAACGGTTTGACAAATTCGTGTAACCTGAAGAATTTCTGCCACGATACAAGAGGCGAATTTCACTAAACATGTTCCAGTAGAAATGCAACAAAGGTTCTCTCTGTGCATTGTTGTGGAACACATGTCGCTCTCAACAATGTAAAAATTAAATACATTATCGTCGAAACGCAATAATGAGTTGTCTTTCTGTCGCCATGTTGCCTGTCGCTGTCAACAATATGAAACTCCTCAGTGTGCATGCGCAGTGCCCGACACTTTTGTCGGATTTTTAAAAGCCTCTAATGTTAAATCCCACTCAAGTCCGTCTGGTATTAATCGATTTGATACATGTGGAAGGAGAGACGGAGAGATCTGACGAATCCAATGGGCGCTTTTCTCGACTTGTACATTCGCGTCTGAAAATCATCATCATCTGGCACTAGGTTTCATCCAATCAGGCTTATTACTTTTCGCGGTGGTTGGTCCGCCAAACTTTCCGTTGTTCGTCCTACATTCCCTCAGCCAGCTGGAATGTATTTGTACAATGAATCGAGAATACGCTTATGGATCATTCGCAATAAATAAATTCGTAAAAAATCGACTAACGTCTAAAACCCCAATTACTGACATTTGTATTGTAAATGCTCAGTCATTTTCTAACTTCTTCGTTTGTTTCATAACCATGCAAAGTATATCATGAAACTTTCTTCAAAAATTTCGTCACTGCTCTCTTATTCATTCTTCAGTCATTCTTTTCTACAGTCCAATTCTCACAAACACACAAATATTGGCTTATAAATGGCTACATTTTGGATAGAAATATTTGATTTTTTGACAGCGCTGATAGTTAAAATTCAAATTTTGAATTTATAACGTTATCACCAGATATCCAGTGGGCCCACACAATACAACAAAAGGGGTATCAGCAAAACTGCTAATAAAGCACAATTTTGCATGTCATTTCATTCTTATTACTGTTGGCCCTACGTGTACAGCTCAACACAGAATAATTTTAATTCTGCAATAATAACGCATTGCAATAAAATTACGTCTTATTTGGGCAGTTGGTTTAAAATTGAGAGTTTATAATAATTTGTAAAATGAAAATTTTTGGTACTTTTGGTGCTGACTTTAATGAAGCGTAGGTTAGTTATATATTTTACTCACCAATGAAATACGGAAGCCAGTAACACTACCTTCAATACTAAATAAATAAAATCTGTATCTTTCCCCATGTCAGTTTGCAGTATCCGAAATATAGTAAGCTTTGAAGTTACAGTATGCTTTTTTTTGTATATATATATGTACATAGCCGTCCACCATGAAATTAATCACACTAAATAATAAATAAATAATAAGAGATCTGAGGATCTGGTAGCAGTAATGATGGATTCAAGTATTCAGGCCTGTAATATGACCGACTTTTCGTAGGAATGTCCTTCCTCCGTCTTCCAATTGTAGCAGTGCAAGAAGGACTACTCAACAGTCCACACGTTGTCACATTTGCTTCCAATTAAATTTCAAACGTCGAACTATACTTTCCAATACTTTATTTGAGTTATCGTGAGGATAGAACTCACAGATCCCACTTGAATTAACGACAAATAAAAACCAACATGCGTGTTAACTTCACAATATTACGATGTTTTTTTTAAAATTATTCTAAGACGCTTTCTCAGTTACAAACGTCGGACGTCGGAGAACAGAATTGTGTTCATGAAGGAAGATACGCAAAACGTAAGCAAGCGATTGCAGAAAGAATCGCCTGGAGAGATTGAAGAAATTCGTGGAAATAGTGGGTACACGTAAAAGAATATGTTTCTTTTGTGATTCAAAAACATTTCGTGGCAACAAAACATTATGTTTCTTTGAACGACAGAAGTGCCTTGCGATATAAGCAGATGAGGCGTGTAGGTTTAGTGGGAATTTCAAGTGTCGCCATACGTATTGTCTGCAGTAACTTCAAAGCGGATTCAACCAGACGTGCGCTGTGGAGCTCAAAACGTGTAAAATCCTAATTCCCTTCTCCTCGCTCGCTCTCACTCTCTCTCTCTCTTTTTATCTTTTCACACAACAAATTCCATGAGTTGCTGCCATGGTGATCACAAAAAAGAGCTGGAGCTTATGACTCCACCGTTTAACAGTGTACGTTCCAGAAAGTGAGAGTGCTGTCGCCATATGATTCCACTACACATATCATTCTGATCACTCTCATTACAAAATGCTTGGTGACCATTTAAAAAAAAATTCTCGCCCCGGAAATTAGAGTATACACAAAACCAGCTCATGTGCATAACCTACATTCTGCAGTCGGAGAATAATACCTTCATTTTCAAACATGCCTGGACTCAGTCTTTAGAAATTCTGAAAATTCCTGGTTAAACTGCTTACAACAAAGCCTGTGAGAGCTTCGGATTAATGCCTCGCGAATCAATCAATAGTACGATACAATAATTCCGTTAGTGCTAACACTGTTTTTTTGACATTAGTAATATCTACAAGAAATCAAAGTGTTTATGTTCAGTTATGTAGAAATAATGTGGAAATATACTTTGTGCCTCTTCCAAAGCAGTAAGCCAGTAGAATAAAATCTCGATTCTTCCAGTTCCGATTATTCCAGTTTATTTTTAACAGAACTAATGCGCGGTAGATGAGGCACTTTCTTTATTTGGTGTAGATTTCAGTTAAGTGCACATCTCTGTGTGGAAACGTCTCTTTCAGGCAATACTTTAATCCCTTCTAACAATTTTATTCGCGTATTTTCCCGTCTAAAATGAGAGGAACATTTCTGACTTCTCTAAAACGTAACTTAAACACTGAGCAGCTTGTGTTTTATAATTATCCTGCTGCTGTGTTCTTTTATACACTGATATTCTAATGCAAAATTATTTACGTATTAGTAATTATATGATACTCTATACGTAATCTCATATTTTAAATTTAAATCTGTGTAGCCTGCACTTGTCTGTAGTTCGGAGCACACTCGATCACATTTACCTCAAAATATCAAGTACTGTTTAGGGGTAAACTTGCTGAATAAAACCACATTTCATTAGCTCTGTTGTCTGATCTCTGAAATTAGGGTCTGTTGCCTTTGCGAAATGAAGCAAGAGAGCTAAACATTTAACCTCGATGTGCGGTTTGTAGGAGTCACTGGGTAACTTAACCATTTAAAAGCTAATGGTCACTATACGTACCGGGGTTCTGATAAGTCCTTAGCCCGATCAGGAAAGAAACAAGCTTGGAAGCATGCCAGGGACGCGCGCGATTTCAACAACATGGAGACGTAAGGTGTCATCATGTCCCCCCCCCCCTGCAAGTCTAGGCGCCGAAGGAAATTCACGCCATTGTTTCCTATAGCCAGATTTAACACTGACAACCCTGCACTTTGTTCACTAAGTATATTTACGTGCCCATTATGACTGCTACAGTAAACAATCATTACTTCCCTATAGAGCACCCTCTCATTGCTCCTGTAATGGCTGTAGTCTCTGTTCTCTGTAAGATAAGACAAAATCCTTATTTTACAGCGCGCAGTTAGTTTTTCTTGAAAGGATTAATAAACACAATAATAAAAAAGTACATAGTGAAATCAAAGAAAAAACAAAACAAATGTCAGTATTGTAAACTGGAATGCCCACTTATTTGTGAGTATATTTTATTATATTTTACGAATGAATTTTCTATTTTCATTATGAACATAAGGGGACATTTCTTCATTGTCTGCCCGCAATTTGCTGCCAAGGTGTAAAAAAATAATTTAAAGACTATACTGTGAGCTAAATTTGAGGACGTCTAACCAGTGTATATAACGTAATTTGCAAAAAGAATAAAAGGGAATTTTAATTTATGTCTGAGAAGAAACAGGATGACATGTCTGTATTACTAAGATGCTAAGATTCCTTTGAGAACTACGGAATATCATAACGATGTCAGATGTATGTAAGGTGCATCATTCGTATCTTCAGAACTGAACATGCGCTAAGAGAGAAACGGCTGGTACAACATGGGGAATTGTCGTATTTTGTATTGTAAAAAACAGATACCAATCTGTGGCTGAATTTGGCGTCGGTGAGTCTGATTTGATTTTCGAACTGGTAATTATATATGTATTAATTTTGAGGAAGAACGAATTATTGATATTTTTAGGTTGGAAAGATGAATTGATGTTCTCTACCCAAGGTAATGTGATGAGGCAGATATCAGGTCTTTTTTATTGACCTATAATACTAACATCCCTTGTCATATTTATTGTTAGTCGTAGTGGAACAAGCAGTTCGTTTTAGACGTCAAAATTAGGTCTAACAGTAAAATTTTCAGGTCATGGAAAGAATAAGAAAGAATAAGAAAGTCACACTGACAGGCAACTGGCCGAAAACAAGGATGTTGATACTGTGTTTTATGACATGCTTTCAACGTCTTTTGTAATTTGGCTTATGTCTGATATGCTAGTCAACACCTGTTATGTGTGCTTCAACTATCTGAGGATACAGTGGATTATTCCGACGTGCTCTGTATATCACGGATTGTAAACACGCAATATATCATAGTTTGCAAACAAGGCAGTATATCACGGTTTGTAAACAGGCAATATATCACAGTTTGTGGACAAGTACGATTTTCTTACTCTCTGTTTCAGCACAACCATGCAAGATATATCAAGAACCCGGTCTCCTTAATTGCAATATCTTATAGTTTGGTAGACGAGTTCCTTGAAGATGTTATCACCCTTCTGCCATACTGCAGGATGTCACATTTCTGAAGATCGTGATCTTGATTTTCACTGCCGTGTGAAATTCAAATTTAACACAAAATTTTCTACCTATTTCAAAGGTCAAGCTTTGATGTGAACTTACACAGTTCACAGTTCTATATCCGTTTATCTTCAACGATAAACAATAAAAGAGAAGCCCACAATTTTTTGAAAAATTTAGGTTCCAAATCAAACTTCTAGATCCCAGAAGGGTGATATGAAGTGATTTCTATACTGGGGACCAATAAATATTAGAGACCACCCTAAAATTTTAGTTAGCAGGGCGTTGCCCGGGATTGGTGGGCTCTTGCAACAGACATTCGTACACTTGCTGGAAACCGGAACTCGCGACTCAGTAGTTAGCACTCATGCTTATTCTCTGAAGGTCACGGATTAAAATAACAGGGGCAATAAATACTTATCCTGAGATTTTTTACCCTTTCCTTCGTCCGTCACAAAAATCGGAATAATGATTTAAATTTGGGAAAGATAATTCACTTCTAAATACTTACGAATTTATTACTCACACATAACCTTATTACTCGATGATGTATGATTTCATCAATATAAATAGTTAAATGAAGGAAGACTAAATAAATTAAGTTCGAAATTCTAAATAATAAAGCTTATTTATTTTCGCAGAGAAACGCTTACAAAATTTTCATCTGGATAACGCATCTTCACATTCCTAAGACCACAAAGAAAAAAACTGAGGTGCCGATAAGTCCTTAGCCCGACCAGGAAGTAAACAAGCTCTGAAGAATTTTAGGGACACGCGCGATTTCAACAACATGGAGACGCGAATTGTTATACAGTTTTTTTTCCTGCAAAGCAAGGCGCCGAAGGAAATTCACGCCATTCTGACAGAAACACTAGCTTGTTTTCTTCCTGGTCGGGCTAAGGACTTATCAGCATCCCTGTTTTTTATTATGTGATGTGTTTGTCTCAATCGATTCATTCCAATTTTCAATAAACTGGCAATTTATGGTAAAGGAAAATATAAATATTTGTTTGGAAACAAAAGCACACATTTCTTTTTGTCACGCTTGCCGAACAAAATTTTTTCTTCACATCGTGTCGTGATATACAGGGTGACTCGAAATGATTGTCGGGGTTTTAACAACTTGCCACCTCGTTCTCCAGATGCAACCCCATGTGATTTCTTTCTATGGGGTTACGTCAAGGATCAGGTTTATGTTCCTCCTCTTCCCCCAAGTATCCCGGAACTGAAGGTACGAATCAGAACCACCATTGAAACCATCACCGCTGTCATGCTACAAACAGTTTGGAACGAACTCGATTATCGTGTTGATGTTTGTAGAATCACAAAGGGTGCATATATAGAGCACCTATAATGTATGTAACAAAACTTTAAGTGTTGTTCTATTAAGTACAAAATACATATACTCCTATCTCAAGTGTATTGTGTACGACAAGTTGTTAAAACCCCAACAATCATTTCGAATAGCGCTGTATTTCTGTAAGGTTTGCAGTTATAGTTGCTTTAATGACGGCCTCAGAAGCTTTGAAGGACACAGTTGATCATGATTTAAAGAATCGTGATCAACTGTGAAGAATTCTAGACACAAGTGGCCAAGCCCTATTTGAGAGATATTCTAGGATCTGATTGGACAGCCTGACAGAAAAGACGCCAAACGTAATCCAGTTTAAAACTGTTAAGAAGGTTCAAACTGATTACCTCCTGACCACAAATAAAGCATTTCTTCATCAGCCATCTTCCCCGGCGCTTTAATGCAAATTAAATTCTGTGCCTTTAAGCGTATATCGAAAATAATAGTGGTGGCACAAATTAACAAGATGGAATTTTGCCTTCGATGTAAAGAAATGAAGATACAATAATATAAAACCTTTTTATTAAGCAAATAATCTGGGGAAGAAGACTGGAAGGAATGAAAAGCATGTAATGATAGACAGTAAAGACACGAAAATGGAAACGTATAGCAATTGAATTTCTATATATTGCGCACAGACCTTTTTATTACAGAGAAGTCAGTACAATGCAACGGGATTCTAAGAGCTGAACAAAAGAGAAAAACGGAATTTTTTGAAGTTAGGAACTAATATAAATGCTATGCAATACAGCCCATAGCGCAATAGAAAATTTCGTCATATTTTTCTCGAAATGTATATTAAAAAATAATGCTTTTGTGAGGGTATGAATGGGAAAGTCAACTGCAAGATATCGGGTTTGACGTTCAAATGCAAAGCAAATGACAGCTAAGATTGTACTGAAAATGAAATCAAATGTACGAATCAACACATAAATATCTAGCATAAATTACAAACTTTAAACAAATTAGCAGTTTTAGAAAATACTTTTAAGTAAGGTGTAATAAATGCTTTCAATTAAAATAAAGAAAGGAAATAGCGGAATGACGAAGACTTATAAAGCGCTGAAGAATAAAATGCAAGTAGTTGCCACTTATTACTTTATTATGCTTATGTTAGGCTCAACATGTTTCGGGCACAATTAGGCCCATCATCAGGAGCTCACGACGATAGCGTTGGTTACCACATAGGCCGTCTGGTTCTCGTGTTGCTGCTGGTAGGAGGTTAAGTGCAGGCAGAATGGATGAGTGTCCGGACCGAAGGGTGTCCATTCTTCGGTCCGGACACTCATCCATCCTGCAGTTAACGTCCTACCAGCAGCAAGACGAGAACCAGACGGCCTATGTGGTAACCAACGCTATCGTCGTGAGCTCCTGATGATGGGCCTAATTGTGCCCGAAACATGTTGAGCCTAACATTAGCATAATAAAGTAATAAGAGGCATCTAGTTCGATTTTATTCTTCAGTTATCAAGATGATGCACGGTCCAATACACATCAAACTTATAAAGCACAGCCGGTTGAACCCACCTTTTTATTACGTTCAGTGTGCCAGACCGTAAGTAAACAAAGAAAGGTCTATTTGAACAGCTGAGATGAGAGAGCTTTTGCAGGTTATGAAGTTACAGATACCAACAGAGCAAAGATGTACGAAATGTTCTTGAGGTCAGGTACAAAACAGCTGCATGTCGAATGATGGATCCTGCCACCTGGAAAGAGGGTATGAAGGAAGAAGACCATTCAAAGAACACAGAAGCAGAGAAAACAAATTTGAAATAAACAGATTAATAATTGCAGTCGATTAAGATAAAATGCATAACAAACAGAAAAGATATTTCATTATAGTATTATTTACCGAATGGACGTATTGACGTAACAAAGTATTCCCCACCTACAGCTAGGTACTTATTGCCCTGTGCCTTATTAGCTTAATTAGTGTTATTATATCTCATATGCTCTTAACACATTTATGGAGTTGCAAACTTTCAAAATACTGGAATACGTATTAGGACAATTTCCTTCCAGTGGTTACAAGAATATATAGGCATCATTATTTTCACACAAAACCTCCCAAAAAATGAGAGTTGTTTGATCTTGCATCTTCCTCATGAAATAGTGTGGAATGCCAACTTGATTCAACAAGGTTATTTTATTAATATATTCTTACCTCGACATGTTTCGGATACATACGCCCATCATCAGGAACATTAGATGTTCAGTTGCAGCATATGGTTTTCTGCACCAAGTTTTTGGATGGGTGGTGGTTGTACGGTGCGGATGGTACACGGCACCATCCGCACCGTACACACGACCCACACAGCGGCTGTCAAGACCACCACCCATCCAAAAACTCGGTGCAGAAAACCGTATGCTGCAACTTAACATCTAATGTTCCTGATGATGGGCGTAGATACCCGAAACATGTCGAGTTAAGAACATATTAATAAAATTACCTAGTTGCATCAAGTTGGCATTCCACATTATTGCACTCCCCAAAAAATTCATTCGTTTATTTTTGATGGCAGGGAGTTTGAATTGCGAAAGTCCATAGTATCCCTACAAATGACACACTACTCGAATACACGAAAAATACATATTGTTAAAAACATTAAAATTCACGTTCCGAAGTGTTGGTACCAGCAGACTGGCAGACATACATTTCATGAAGTCCATACTTTGGAACGTTACAATTCCGTAAACGAAAACAGCATATTACCCTAGGCATGTACTAGGTTCGTGGAAACTTTTATACAGTCTTTACTATCACGTTTGTGTCTCGGTAGGCTGCCAGGACGTTAGTTGCTCCAGAACAGATTTGACATAACTTTAAACTATGTTTTCTTGCCGGTATTTGGGACACTGATGCAGAACATAAACCTCGCAAATTGAAAGCAAGGCAACTGGATATTAGCTGCAGCTGAGCTTTAAGAGATCTGGTATGTTACATAAAATCATATGGACCAGCTGCTTTGAATTTCAAATATAAACGCAAATAAAATTATGTTTTCTTTATTATCGCCCTTTCCACTTTCCCTAACCTACATTTAGATTATCTATTGTAGGTAAATGGAGAACAAAAACCAACTAGATGCAGCCCGGACACTATACCAGCCTAACCGCACCTAACCTCCAACCTACAGCAAACCAAGAACAAAACGACCAATGTGGCAATCAAAATTATAGTCGCGAGTTCCTGATGATTGGCACAGTAGTGCCTGAAACATGTTGAGCCTATAAGAGGTACAATAAAATAATAAGTGGCATCTAGTTGGTTTTTATTCTTCAGTTATCACAATGATGTACAGTCCAGCAAACATCAAATATCTATTGTAGAGTTAGTACATTTGAAGACCCACGTTTCACAGTCGTAGAATGGAGTATTTGTAACAGGTTGTACTGTATAACAATACAATGAACATTTACTTCTTAGAACAAACACTGAATTTCTGAGTACCCCTTTTAGAAGTCACAGAATAATCTAATCAGGGTTGAATACGGTTTGTTTGTCCTACTGTGGCGGTAACTGTACGCTGCTAATGGAGTGCTTGTTGACACTGTTAAGGAGAATAACAAGTAAGATAACCAGAGAAATGAAGGTTAAATGGAGAATTACTAGTGAGTCAGCTTTTCACGTTCCCATGCACGAAATTCGCGCAAGGAAATAAGAGAGTAAATTTCCATTTATATAAACGACTAGAGAAAAAACAAAATCAGAGCTATTTTGTAGAATAACGAAATAGATAGCTTTGTAGTGTTCGAGTGTATTTACCAATCAGAATCCTTCCAGTAAGAATTTTTGATCGTATTATGTACAGGGTGATTTTGAAGTAAATACATAAGAAAAGTAAACACAGAGTCCCAAACTTGTTATACGTAATTTAATTTGTGGGTTAGGGCCAAAGGCAAGGTCTACTGATCTGAAACAATACACGATAAACAAAATAAATTCAATATATTTTGCTGTTATTTCTCTTGATTTCTTAAGGAAATTTTTTGAGTCTATAGAGAAATGTTGTCAGAATACTGAGGAGTAAGTTGAAATAGAACGTATTCCAGAAGTCTCTGTTCATGGACACTACTAACGATGAAACCACCCCATTCTTAGTACTAATATTATAACAACGAAACGACGAAATGACATTGCTTAAGGAAGCGTACGAAGCGTACGTCAAGCAGGATATAGTAATGATAATGAGACTGGTGGTGTTTTAGCTCTTGTAATTGAGGGGCAGAGTGACGTTTGGCTTACTATGTACGACTCTAAATGGTAACGTATGGGCTTTAAATGGACCAGGTTTTGTAGAAATTTAATACTCCTTTTACGAGATATAGCCACTTAAGTTTACGTTTTAACTTTACAATCACAATGCAGATTTAACATACTAATATGCTTTAATCTTCAGATGTCACGAGTAGTCTTATCAGTATTGTTGGAAGAAGGATTATCAGCTCAATGATTATTCAGTCTGAACAAATTCCTAACAATAAACATTTAATCGTTCATATTGTTTCAAACTGTAACACATCTGAATTGCATTCAGTAGGAGTAGACATCAAATCTCGGTCAAAGTTCTAACTAATCCAAAGGTTTTCGCGATTTTCCTCTACTTGTTACGAAAAGTACATATATGGAATTTAAAATTCGGTTACAACAGCTTCTATTCCAGTCCTTCCCTATTTATTTCTCTTACCATCAACTTCTGATGAACACAATTTCTTTATATTTTGTATATGTAAACGGTAAATTCCACTCTAGAACAGGCCATGAAGTAGAAGTAGAGTAATAGTTCTTCTCTTTCTTTGACATCGGTACTAGATGTGGGTGGGTGGTCAACGCCATACCCCGGCCGACTTACTCACTGCAAAGAGATCCGGTTTCCATTTTGTAAGAAGCTGTGGGAGCCCTAGGGCCGATCTGGACGGGTGTGGAATATCTCGCCACCACCTGGAGTCAATCCTCGGACCGTCCATCCGCAGACATCGCTATATAGACGCTATCACGGCCCACGTTCTATATTTATACATTCACTAATAATCTAATTTTATTACAAATTTTTTGCTGAAATACTGTGGAAGTTTCATTTCGTCTAAAAATAGTTTGGCTATTTATTTACATATAGAGTAACAGCCATTTTGTTTTCAAATTTTTTTTTTCCAAGGCTAGAAGTTTGTCTTATAAACTCCATATTTTCACCTTCCGAAGTGTGCCCACGCAAGTCTTGGTTAGTCTACGCGTATTTTCTCGTCATCCACATTTTACATCCCAAAAGACGGGAATGGGTTCCGATTTAATTAATTATGGCACGTGGAGGAAATAATAAAGCAGACATGCACATTTCATCATCAGACTTAACCCTTCAGGTTCTTGTCACGCATGCCCTACGGCAACGTATATAATAGTTGTCATTGAAGGCTGACACATAACAAATCCGTAAGTAGTAATTCCTGGAAATAACATAGTTACTGCAATACACAACCTAATAAACACACACACACATGACTGCAATTCTTCACGGCTCTCTTACCACCAACTTAATTTTCTCGCCGAATGTGGCTATGAGCTATTCAGTGTGCATGTTCACAAATTCTTTCGTCAGATGTACGTTTGAGTCAGATCATGTTATTGACCATGAAATGACTGTTCTCGGTTTGCGAAAGAAAGAAGACTGTCGTCATTATTAGACTTATATTTGGAATTAACATCTGCCCTCACACTAGTAGTTCGTCTTTTCGATTCATATTTCCAAAAAAAAAAATTAACTTCAGTGATTGGTGCGGCAAGGAATGAAGTCCTGCCACCGAAGACTGACCATATTTCTACCAGCAGGTTGCGTAACATTCATTTCCTGAATTTATTAAAATATCCCTGACAATTGCACATCCTGAGAGAGGGAGGCTGGATTTCACGCAGGGGTTCAGCAGAAATGGTTACTGTGAAGAGCTACTCTAAATTAAGAGTACAAATATGGAAACCAATTCGTTGCAGATTAAAACGTTATTCACAGGGACTAAAATTATACATGGCTTATCTTAGACCATAGGAGTAAGTTTATGCATGGAAACACAGAAATGAGTATTTGTGTCTTTATGGGCGACGGGTATGTACAGGTTACAATAATTCATACAAGATAGTTCTTGCACAAATGTGGTCACGTCCTATCGGGCTACAACAACAGCGAATAACTGTATGTGGAAGGATTGAGTAGGATCGTATCGATAAATGCTATCTCGAAAAAGAATCCTCGAAAGATTGTAGCAGATTACATTTCCAACACCTCTAATTATTGTAACGGAACAATGTAATCCCCAGAGACTTTATTACTTTCCTGGTTACTGCAACAAGCAAGTCGTGATATCTGAGTGTTGGTAGCTCAGGTCAATGTTGTGTGCGACTGAGCAAGGGGAATCCCAGAATCCTCCTGGAAGACCATAGCCTGTGTTTGGGTCCCTTGGTGAAAGTTCACTGATACAGACAGAGATGGAAATGTTCCTGAACCATTGCTCTCATTGATACACTTCACTGTTTCCATTCATTATAAGAGGTGGTACGGACAGATATAAATATCTATGGCACTGGTGAGGACGATGGCCCACTTCAGTATTATCCCATTCAATATGATTGGTGTCGTAGACTATCCAGTCGATTACTTCACATTTCCAATCTGATTTATGGACGGATTAGCAAAATACACTGCAATTAAATACAATATAAAACACCGGTTGTAGTAAAAATCTCTTACACGAATTTGCAAAACGGCCGATACTCTATAATAATGGAAAGCCAGTTGTGCTTAAATAACATGTCATATGTTACGCTGCCTGGCGTTTGTATCTTCAGGTATTAGTGCATATTAGTCACTAGATAGTAATGTGTGTTCGTCACTGGGATCTTATTTGGGTATGCTGGATCTTGAGAAGACTGTTCTGTATCCAAAAGTGTGTTTCAAAAAACTTCAAGGAGATCCACGTGTATACACATTACGTTTGAACCACCAGTTCAGTTTCGTTACCTTAAATACATAAACGTCTACTCTATACGTGCGACGTTAAGCGAAATTATAATGTTCGTTGTGGGGAACTTTCCGAAAAATCTTGAACTTTTTTCGAGTCCTGTATGTGAATATCAGGATTTTGTCTCGCAATAACTCTTCTGCGCTCTTTCACGCAATCCATCTTCCTTCACTTTTCTTTCGAAAACCTTATTTCCGTGTTCAAAAAATTGCCTTTAAGTAAGAGTTCCTTGCATTAATTCCTTTCGTATTTACTAAATATTTAGAAAAACACCAACAAAATAACTGTGTACACATAAGGTCACTCTGTGTTTAATTCTTTCCTATTTTGTATATTGTCACGGTCTATGACATAGAAGTATTTCGTCCCTTCACAAGACCCGAGAGACGAGGAAAGTAATTACAGTTGAGCAAACACATAAAGAGACGAGTTTGGAATGGCTGAAGAGACAAACTCCTTGATAACATTATTAGAATGGTGATTTATTTGTACTTGCGTTTATCTCATAATTAACTCATTTAAATTCAGACATTCAGGATAAATTAGGAAGGTTCTTTGTCTGATTTCCTGCAAACCAGTGCTTCAAGATTGTCGTTGCAGAGAATTATAAAATGTTTTGCATGCAGCTCGTAAAGGAATGATGTTTCCATTTTAGCTAACATAAAAGTTTTGCTCTTTGTAATTTCGCTGTCGAAATTAATTTATACTTTCAGACTTCAGTGTGTAACAATAAGAAAGCACTTATGCATTTATAAATAGTACGCAAGGCTTCGCTACTTTACATTCCTTTAATTAATTAACCTGAAATTATTCATTGTATAACGTAATTTAAATTTATCTTGAAATTTGGTATTTATACTGTCACAGCTTCTTTTCTGGGGGAAAAAACTAAAACAAATTTTATAAACATCTACACTTTTTGATAGTATTATGAAATTAAGGCCTTATTTTCGTATTATGAGGTAGATTAGCTGAATATATTTTATAAAATTAGCAGTTTGCTACACTATATAAAGCTTATAACCATTGACTGGGGTTTGAGGATTTGGATTGGAGACGTTTCTTTAAAAGTGTGTGTATTTATCATAACATATCTTCAGTATGATTCTCTTAAAAGTCGGTGGCCATGGCCGACTCAAGGGCCTGATTTATATCATACAAAATAGTGATATAAGGAAGCACGCAACGGCTGAGATAAACAGGGAAGAGACACGGCCATTTAATTCCCTGTATATCCAGTGCACATGCAGCACCATGCATTAATACACTTTTCTTCGCAAAATAACCGGGTTAATTTGGGACTACAGTCAAATGCCTTAGCGTTGTACGTGCTGAATAAACTTCAGACAATGGACACCATATGTGCCAGTAATTAATCATCCACTCTCAAAGTCCATTTACCTGAACACAACTGAACAGCCATCTCCAAACCTATCCCGACTGTCACACGTGCCTCAGATGGTGTCGTCCTTAATGTGGCCCGTCTTAGAATTTTAACGAAACTTTGGCCTACTAGATATTATAGTTGAAAAAAATAGGCCAGTGAAGCCTAAACTACTGCACGCTGCTCTTGTGTTTGTGCTAAAATATCCACAAATTTGAGGAGCTTTCACAAAATAAGCGAAAAGCGACTATTAGCTTAATCATGTCCGTCTGAACTTCCACATGAAAAAACTCGGCTCCCCCTGGAGGGATTGTAAAGAAATTTGATATTTTATTACTTTTCGGAAGTATGTCGACAAACTTCATGTTTCATTACAATCTGACAAGAATAACGGGTACTTTAAATAAATGCCTACATATATTTTTTATCATATCTCATTAAATTCTTCTTAGAATTAAAAATATTTCAGAAAAAGTTGTAGCAAAACCAAAACACACATTTAATGTTCTATAACATTTTTCGAAAATAGTGCCGTTTGTGTGATAACATGGGAAATTATAGTAGAGACGGACAGAACACATATGACAATATGGCTCATACCAATTGCATGTTGGATACCTAATGCTACGCACGCTCATAATATGTAGCATTTATTGCTTTTCCACTAAAATAATGGTTGCACGAACGCTCCTCCATGTTACGACAGATATATATACTTCGCCTGTCTTGTTATTAACTAGCAGGCTACACTTCACAACTCCTTTTAGCAAAATTCTTGCGGTCTGCAGAGGAAATTATCATGTGTTTCTCCACCGAAACAAACTGTGGTGTCTCAGCCTCAAAGCAATGATCAGCATATTAAATATATTGTTGCCTTATTCAGACCTTCAGAGCAGCTGACAGGATCGTACATGTAGCACAGTCTCTACTGAAATTGGAGTACCGTTACAATTTTTGTTTGCCGCTCCACGTGCCCCTTAAGGCTGTAGAACGCAGTGTCTTTGACAATGGTACAGTCTTTACAGGAACTTTCGCTTCCATGTGTAGGGTCTGTCATAGTTTCTTCGTCAGGCCGTGTCTCAAAACGTATGTTAAGTTCCCGACAATTACTGGAACGCTATTCGTGATATTTGGTACCGGTAAACTGCATGAACTGTTGTCGATTCCTTTCAAATTTTGGTTAAAATTGGACAACAGTAACGGACAAAATGAAGATGTGCATTTCCGCGGAAAACTCCAACGTGTCTAAGCCTGCTCATTATCCCAAGCATAAAACAAAATACTTCCCTGCAATTAGACTGTAATAAACAGAGTATTTTTTTTTTAATATTGAGTGTTAACTGGACCCAGAAATATGCCGTCTCTCTGTCTACAACAATATACAACATTTAGAATCGCACATCTTCCTCTTTGAAGCAACAAATCTAATCTCTAGTTTATGAAAGATTCGCCACTTTACAAAGTACTTCCGGAGTAATAATGTTCGCTTACGATCCGTATGGGACACAGGAATTCCTTCAGGAAATGCTGAACCAACAGCTCATCTAATAAGACAATTGTATCCTGGATAATTACGAAATATAATGACCCCTTCCAATGCATGCAGGCACTCACAACTTAACTGACGCACACAAATGCACCGTCTCTTAACTGCAGTATTTAATACTCACTTGTATGACGTCATTAAGTCGAAATGTTAGGCCATTACATTACAAATCCATGTTATTTGCTTATTCTCATGAGGGCAATATGGATTCGAAATGATACAGCTGCACTCTATGTGTGGTTACTTATTAAGTTTAAGTGCAATGATATTGCGAGACGTTAATGTGGGTTTATAGTGGACTAGATTAAGTCACTCAAAGTGTGTTCTTTATTCCTTGTTTCATTCACACCTCTGGGAACTCTCTGAATTGTGTAACGATAAGAGAGGGCGATAGCTGAGACTCGTAAAACGGAAAGGGATCTGGAAAATATTGCCTTGACGTATTTGAGACCTTCTAGAAACTTCAGATTCTTTAACACGTATTTCTGCGGCAACTGTTTGAAAGGAAGGTACATGAAGATTAACTTATAAGGGCCTAAGAAGAAAATTACTTAAGAAACAAGGCAATGGTTGTGGTAGATGTAAAAGGTAAAGTGATTCCGTTACAGACCCGGTGTGGCCCAGAGGGTGGGTAGAGTTATAGCTCTACTCTTCCATGACAACGGCACTAGAAGGTGGTGAGTGGTCAGCAGCAAGCCCCGGCCGCACTTTAACCCCGAGAAAGACCCGGTACCAATTGTACAGGAGGCTGGGTGGGCCCCGGGGCCGGTCTGGACGGGCGGAAAATCTCGCCCCCCACCGGGATTCGACCCCGGACCTTCCAGCCCGTAGTCAGTCGCTATATCAACTGAGCTACCCGGCCTACTGTGGTAGATGTAAATGTACTTAATTACAGAGAAAATAATCCACTAATGTAGGAGACACGCTAAGAATAATACAGCCCATTCAAATTTATTCATTCTTTTGTCCACTACGTGCTTAGTATCAGATATATCGAGTTACTGTATCTCCCGTCTTTTATACTCAAATTTATTGCAGCAGGTTTCAGCGAAATGTGAAATTGTGTAGAGCGGGAAAGTGCTACTGCTACTGTACACACTATTGTTTTACTTAATACCACAATAAGTCTCATCTGAAGACAGGGCAGTCTAGATCAAAATGCTGAAGTTTTAGAAACAATTATATGCCTTGCAGAAAACTGTATGTCTGTCCCTCTTTTTCACGTAGTTTCCTCTCCAGCGTTTCACGACCACAAATCCTTCTATTGTGCTTGGAAGCAGTTACTTCGGCTTGGAGTAGTAGAAAGCGCTGTGCTTCTGTGCAGTCGTTTGAATTATGAGCACTACAGGAAAGAAGAATAATAACTCTTATCTATATTTCTGTGAGACAAGAGAAACAAAAATTCCATAGCCTGAAAATAACATATTCAAAACCATCTGCGAGTTAATTTTTCTATCACACCATTAATAATAATGAACTGTATTTTTGTAAATTTGCAGCTGTTAATCTATCTGTCGTGAATACCAGGGTTAGGGGGCTTGACTTCCACCAATCTATGCCCGGGTAGACACGAGTGAGTTGAGGCGTAAAGTCCTCTGCGTCTAGAATTTAGTCTAGGGTAGGTTGAATGCTGCCACCAGCCTATCACTAGGCGGAACGCCGGAGAGTTATTACGAGGGTTCGGTAATAAACGATAGCAGAGACTTCTTTCTCTAAGTCTACATACTACAACTCTACACTAAACTATAATTCCCCATAAGCAAGTTACAAAGAAATGTTTGTACTGAAGGTGTTCAAATTAGCGTTCTTGCTTCTCTGTATAATCAGAAAGGCTATGTAATTTTGAATTTTGAACGGAATTTGGACTCGACTGAATTTTGTGGTATAATCAAAGTTAGTTACAACGCAACTGTTAAAGCTTACCTGGTAATAACAGTATGCCGTAATACATTTTCGGCGTCTCTTAGTTATTATGACAATCTATTGTGTAACAAAGCCGTGTACTAATTAATCTTCACATCATCGTAGGTACTTGCTTCGCCGGTACAGTATCGAGTATCGTGCCAAAAGAATAACGTTCCGAAAGATGATCTCCAAAAGAATACTGTACTGTAACTATCAAGGGGGTTTTATATAGAGGGAACTACGTTTTTCGGCGTTTTGGTTTACATACTTGATCATATACTGTTATATTCCAAGACACTTACAAAATATGAGGTAGCAGAGTAGGTCAGCCAGGCTGCAGTCCTCCATATACGGCAAGTGGGACAGTGCAACTGACGAGGGCTGATTCTCAATAGCAAGCTTCGCTAATGTTTGCTCATTAGGACAGCTGAAAGACTCTTTCAAGTCTTCCTGGTTTGTTCGTATTTCAAAAAGATTCTTTCAAAAATCCAAATTTGGTCTCATTCATGACATATCAACTTCAGCTGTGTTATCAACGAAGACAGAGTTTTGTATGCCGGGATGTATGTCAGAAATGATGGAAAATAGTTTTAGCTGCGTGTCTCTGATAATATAATTAACTTACATTGTTCATTCTACATAGTTGGTCGCGATGAAATTACCCAACACGTGTTGGTTCGTACTAATTAGTAGGTAGTGGAAAGGACTGTATAACGATTGAGGTAAATCGAGGAATTATTGTGAGGAACGCTGTAACAGTTCCGTCTTGCACATGTATCGGAAATTTAGAGAATTCATTACACAATTATTAGCATGGAAGTTACATAGACTCTGGGATTACATGCGTAGCGCTGGTAATGCACACATGAAGCTGCGTCCTACTTAACTGAACTGCAAATGTCTTAAACATTCAGTTTTTTAAAGCTACATCTTCAAACATAATTAAATATTCCAAAAAAGACCATTGATCCAAAGATCCAGATGTGTGTACAGAATGGCAAATTTATAAACTTTTTACGACAATCAGTAGTTTCAAATGACGCAATAACATATGAGCTTTCACAAGTTCGTAAGTCGCGGTTTCGCGAATTCACGGCGTTGCTCAAATAATAAAAATTCACACATTTCCTGCACCTTCCAGAAATGACATTAAAAGCGTTCTAAATATATTAAAATGCTCTTTATTTTCTATTGCCATCATTTTGTTCTTAAATGACTAAAAGGGAATTAATCATAAAAAGAAATCAAAGTATATTATTAAAAGGACAAACACTCAAACTACTGCAGCATTCTTTTGTTTGGGCGGGGGTGGGTGGGTGGGTGGGTGGGTTGCGGTCAATTATTTGTCTTTTCACTTTTCGTGGAGGATTTTGGAAACAAACCCCTGCAAAAAGCGAAGGATGGCTGAACTTTGTTACTAATCAATCTAAAGTGACTATTTAACATTTTACCAACAATAATCCCCACACATCTTTACTTGGCCTCTCTTAATGTGAACTGATCAAACTATCGTGTTTTACCGTGACATCGGGGACCGCGATAGCACAGTGGTTAAGGTGCTGTTCTACAAATCGGAAGGTCGCTGTTTCGATCCCAGATTGTTTCATTGCAGTTTTTCATTGAAATAAAATTCTTCCGATCACACTATGGCCTGTGGTCGATTCAACCTCTAACAGAAATTAGTATCAGGAGCATTTCCTGGGGGTAAAGGAGGCCAGTGCGTAAGGCTGACAACCTTACCACTATCCTCCGCCGTTGTCATGAAATCTGGGAACCTTAACTTCCTGGAACCCTCTGGGCCACTCCAGGCCTGTAACGGGACTTCTCTATCAGTGTGAGTGCGTCTGGAGCTGCTCTTATCCTGTGTTTGGCGCAGTCTACATTAACCGACCTTTAACGGCAACTGATAATGCTTGTCCCAGCGAATTCAGTTTGTTTTCACCCTATTTATTACTACCAATAATACTTGAATTCATTAGGCATTGCCAATGCATCATGAAAGCTGTAAAAAAAACTGTTACTTTGACGGGCGTGATAGTTCCATGTCTGTTCGGAAGGAAAGTTTCCTGGTACATAAATAAATGATGCACCTTTCCACGTCCTTGCTTATATCCTGTTTTTTAAACAAAGATGTTTGATTATTATTACCCGACGTCAGTTCTAGGAATTATTCAAGAGGGAAAACAGCTAGCGTCGGGAAAATTAAGTACGAAAACAAAGGCAATGCCTGATGAACGGCGTCTGTATTCCGTAGGAAAAGATAAATCGCTCCCTGCGCTAGTCGCGGCAGCAATTCCTAAGTTCATATTTTGACACAAACATCAGGATGGACCCTATAAATTGAGAGTAACGACAAACGTGGAAGGAAATCTTTATCATACAGCATTTTGAACAAAAATTTCACAATGACATAGTTTCGCTAAAATTGGTAAGGTCCTACCGTTACACCCCGGCTGCTGGAAACGCGATAAATGTTAAAGGCAGCGCTGGTGGTGACGTGTTTATGTTTCGCTAACTTACATTCCCCTTATCGCAGCAAAGCTAACAGCGTGCGCGTTCTGATACTTTACTGTAATGGGACAGGAGAAAGGATTACATTGACTATAAACAGACAGATGTTTGTAATAGATGTATAACATGAATATATTTTTCATTCTGGTTTATTAAAACAGTGCACCGAAATAACGTCAAGGAAGACCACATCTGGGGAAAGTTTCGTAGTGTGGTAATAATAATAGGAAAAAAAATGTATTTTCCATGCTACTGCATTCCGTTGGTGTTACGTGGATTTTTTGTTCGGTATAAAATTCTGTTTAGTTGGGCGTGCTTTGTTGTAGCCTAGGAGAAGAAGTACTTACTGTCTAAAACAAAAATACAGGTAGATCTCGGTTTACGACGGTTTGTGCGACTATTCACAATAACGAAAGTTCTGAAAACAGACGGCCAAAAAATATCAAAATAACCATAAAAATTTTCAAAAGTGCGCAACTATAAATACTGGATGTGACTTTAACATTCACAGGTCCGTGCATCGCTAATATATTTGCAGAGTAAAACCAACAAGATGCAACGTTTCACAATTTATTTATTTCTGTAAGACGCTCTGCATGTTTCAGACGGGTTTTCCGTCCATCATCATGAGCTCAAAACTGCTCATACAGCGTCAGGTATTTATCAGACCGATACTGCTACCTTCTGCCAAGGTGCAGTCTAGCAGCAGTTAGTAGTAACGGTCTGACAAATGCCTGACGCTCTATGTGCAATTTTGAACTCCTGATGATAGACGGAAAAACCGTCTGCAACGTGTAGAGCGTCTTACAGAAATAAATAAATTGTGAAACGTTGCATCTTGTTGGTTTTACTCTGCGAACTGGATGTGACGTAAAGGAACAGTACAAAAATTTTAAATGACATCTGTCCCCATCTACCATCTAAGCCAATCAGCGATAAGGTTAATTAAATTACTAAAATAAGAGCCGCCATGTCTAGACAGACAAGTGTTGTGAAACCAAGTGAATATGAACAAGTCGGTAAGAAGTAAAAAAAAAGTTAAGATCTTCAACACCAGATGCCATCAAACAAAGGAAACCTCTGCGTTACGCCACGGTCAAAGAAGATCAATATAGAGACCTTAGAGTGGTGCTTACACAAATTTTCGGTCTGGTTTAGAACTTATTGAAGTAAAAGCACAATATTCATTTTTTTTATTAAATGTAGTTTAGTTATTTTTATTATGTTTAATGATTTATATGAATAAAGTTGCTATTGTTACATTCGTAGCATTTATTTCTGAGCTTTATTTATAACATTATATTACGTCAATTTTAAGCTTGTCTTGGAGCCTAACTCACTGACTTCCCATTAACTTACACTGTAAAATTAGGTTCATTTTACGCCGAATTCTTTGCGACAGTTCTTCCAGGAAAGGAACTCCGGTCTTAAACAGACGACTCACTGCATTACCTCAGTCGTGTCAATTCGTTCAGCAAGATTGAAAATTTTGCAGTTTAAAGTATCAAAAAAATATGAAACTGTAATTTATAAACTTTCACTTTCAACGTTTTAAATTTTACGTTACACGTTTGTAATTTCCTTCAATATACAGGTTTATCATTCGCGTATGTATGTACGTTACTTAGAATAGTGAGCTTTCTCTCTTCTCTTGCTCCTGGCGCTTTGTCTGAATGGACAAACTACAAATCCCTTTGCGCTTTAACACAGTTAGTTTGGCATGGTCCTCCCGCAAAAATTACTTAACTTATGATATTACGCCTATATTTATATCCAAACATTTATTAATTTGAACAATTTTAATAACTTATATACTGTTCCAAACAAATTTCTCCCACCATCTGATTGATAAAAAGAGAATATAAAATATGGGATTAGCTTATCCCATTATATTTCTCCTTTCACAAGTTTTCGTTCTTAAAATTACAATTGGATTTTTGACGAAAGGATCTAATTTCCGCTCATAGTTCAATATCTTCCAATAAAGACGTTACTCATGTAATAAACAGTTTAGGTATAGGTTATTTAGTTTGTTAACAATTTTATTATACAAGGAATATGTCCCTTCATATGACAAATCATTCCCTTAAACACAGAAATGAATTTTCTTAATAGATGGAGACTCATTTTGTACTCCGCACGGATTGAAATGTGATTTCATTAGGGAAGTCAATCAGTGAATAATGCATAGGGAAATAGTGGCTCTTTTATTTGAGGATGACAGAAAACATAAACAAAGTGAAAAAATGCACATTTCCCTAGTGTCCAATCTGTGTGCATATATATATATATATATATGTGTGTGTGTGTGTGTGTGTGTGTATGTGTTAATCAGTAGGCTTTAGAGAGTAAATTTTGAAAAATTTTATTTCGGTTGGGGAGTGGGTCGATGAGAAACTTATACAAATCTTTAGCTGGAAGATTGAAGGAAGAATTAACTGAATAGATCTAGAAATGAATTAGAGGAAAATATTTAAACTGGTCCTAAGTAAGCAAGTTGCATAATTATAGATTTAATTAAAGGGCGCTTCTACTGGGCTCTTTTAAACATGGTAACGAAGTTACAGGTTTAAAAAAAATTGTGAATTACTTGTTAAGCGACTGTCAGATTCTCAATGACAATGCTATACAGTCAGGAAGAATTATATTCAAGTACTTAATTCGGACGGCGTGGTAAACACAATTATTGGTTGTCATAAAAACCAAAGAGTCAATGGTGTGTAGGCACATAACCGCTTGTTATTTTACGATCAATGAACAATACACACATTCATACATAGGCAAAAGGTAGGACTCTTTAATGTTCAACCTGGCACTGGGAAAATTAAGCGTTAAACTTCAAATTTAATACTTCGTCTTACATACTCTTTCATACGGCGCAATAATCAGAATTTCCACTACCTGGCTGCCCATTAATTTAAGAAAAATATACATTTAATTTCGCTTGATATCCGCTTAACATTACTTGCAACAAAACACATATGAAAATTTATCTCAGTAATTAACCAACTTGATGCAAAAATTTTGTTTTACAATAAGTTTATTTCATGCCTCTACATGTTTCGAGTACATGTGCTCATCATCAGGAGGTTTAAATTGTATTAAACAACCTCTGGTATCATCACACCTATAGGTGGCCGTCTCGTGCACAGGTTAAGAGAGGATGACACCAGAGGCTGTGTAATACAATTTAAACCTCCTGATGATGAGCACGTGTACTCGAAACATGTACAGGCATGAAATAAACTTAATGTAAAACAAAATTTTGTGCATAAATTTTGTTAATTACTGAGATAAATATACTGAGATGCACGGTCAGCAAAACGTCAAAACATATAAAAATATTTCCTCGGCATATCCTGCGTTTTCCAGTACGGATTATCTTTACTGCCTGATTATTTTGAACGCCCTTTTTGCCATGGCACAACAGCCCCTAGTGGACCAGGGCCGCCTCATTTTCGAGGCTTCACACTGACACTTATACCATATTCGGTAGCGCTCCTCTGGAAGAGTGATCAGCCCGACGCAGAGAACCCTACCTGACAACACACAACACTCACAACAGACAGACACCCATGCCACCGTCCGAATACGAACCAGATATCTTAGCAAGAGAGAGGTCACAATTCCACGCCTTAGTCAGCACGGTCGCCGGAATCGGCGATTACTTTAGATTAACCGACTAAGCTATTTAATGTTAACTGATTATGCTTTGGTTATACGGAATGTTCTGTTGCCAGAATTCATGTACTGTTTCGGCGGTCCTCTAGTTGTCATGGTTACGCGTTCAGCCGGTGTGGATAGACCGGCTGTCTGATAAACATTCTAAACAAGCACTTCTAGAATGTGTTACTAATGACTCTCCTACCTAATAATTAAAAATAACGCAGTCTGTTACCTCCTACGTCTGATACTGTAACCCTACCGTACCATTGTGAATTACACTGTTCTCGTTGCCTCTCAATCAAAGATACACACAGTTTCCAGCCAAATTAAAAATAAATTAGTCCAGTGTTCCGCACTGCTAGCAATCAGAACTTGTCGATCTTGCTCTCCGCTTGCTCACACCAGTAGATTTATGCAGACGAAAATGCTGTAAATTCAGTCTAACCCTCTCAGTTACACAACTGACACAGTATAAACTGAGGCAGTGTGTTTTCTGCTTGTGGGTTGCTTGTGTCTGTGTTTCACAAAAATTGATACGTCTAAGCCAGTTCACCGTGTGTGTTGGAAAGGAAAGAGTATTTTATTAATTCTTGAAATTTTTGCATTACTTGAAATGGTTAGGTCGGTTATTCGCCGGCGTCTCAGACAGCAGTCCTGATTTTATTCTCAGGCCAGCTCGTATGGAATTTATGGTATTCATAATGTAATCTATCTGTTCCTCTCCGATTTCTTGGATATCTACCTATAATTATCATTCCCAAATTCTTCCATACTCATCTCTCAATAACGCAATATAAAGTTAGAATTCGACAGTGTCCTTACAAACAGTATTCTTTAAAAAGCATCACCATCATCATCATTGGCTCGACAGCCTCTGGTCGTCCCTGGTTTTACTCAGAAGCTGTTTCTATTCTTTCCTGTTTCTACCCTGTGTCATTCCAGTTTGTTTCTCCTACTTTTCGTTGCCTCTATTCACATTATCCAGCCATCTCATCTTTCACCTTCTAATTCCCCTTTTTCTTTCTGACCTGGCCAAGAATATTCTTTTTCGAACGTGTTCGTCGTTCATTCATGTTACGTGCCCTGCCCACTGTAATATATTAATTTCAATAACTATTTTCCCACATAAATATCATTGTATTTTTTATATATTTCAGGATTATTTCTTATTCCCCATTTAACTTACTAATTTATTGCCTCAAAATACACCTAAAAATCCTTGTCTGAAAGCAACCAAGACCTTCAATTTTCTTTGTGCTCACAAAAGTTTCCGATGTATATGTAACTACAAGCCTTGTTTAATGTTTTATGCAAAATTATTTTGGTTTCTCGTGAAATTATGTATGCTTTTATGAGCTTATAAGACCATAAAAATATATACTCGCGAAGATAATGGGAATTTTTCTAATTTCTACAGTCATATCTTTTTACAATTAATCTCCAGCCCAGATACTCAAACTATATACCCTTTCAAATGTATATGAACCAATTTTTATGTAAGAAGTGCTGTACCCTCTGTTCCAGTTAGCTTTTCGCATATATTTAATTTCGCCTTCAGTAACTGTTAAGTGCATCTATCTCGCTGCCTTTTCCAATTTACTAAAAGCTTTCTTCACTGTTTCTAGGGACGGTCCTATAATACGTGAACTGCATGTGTAATTTTCTGTACCGAGTATTAGAAGATATTTCCTCTAATTTTAAGTCTGGCATTTCTTACGTCTTCTGACACTATATTAAAGAGAAAGCATGTTACTGCTTTACCTTCCCAAACACCAGTTCTTATACTAGCATGCTCACCTGGCATTTCTGAAACATTTCTTGTTATTTTGTGCCTTTCAATGTGGTTTATCTAATTTAACTGACTTATTAAGTGCCTTCGTTTCCTCCAGTGCCAGATAGTTAGCTTCTGTTTATATTAAAGTATGGTGCTTTAAAATCTTTAAAATCTACGAAAAAATCATGCGGGTCAATTCCAAATTCCTTATAATTTTCGATCATTTGCCTTAAGCTAAAATTATGCCCCGTGGTGGTTTTACATGACAGAAACCACACTGCTAGTCACGACTGTTATAACAACGTACTTTGCTAGTTTATTAACCCTTATCCTGCTAACGTGGAGAATATGGTGAGCTCCTAATAATGCCAGCAGATGGCAGATGGGATTTAACTCGGCATTTAAGGGTTAAGTGAGATACCGGTGAACACTTTATATGCTGTACATAAGAGGCCAACACTTCTACTGTGGAGCATTCCATGATGTCACTTGTCTTACCTATTTGACACACTAAGCTCAATTGTCGTTATTCTGGAATTGCATTGCACAGCACATTTGTGCCATTGATTTAATTTTTTTGTAAATTCTTATCGAGTAATTTTTATTATTTCTACTTGGATAAAATATGTCCTTGGAACTTGATTATTCTAAACGCTGTTTATACTTCTATTGATGAAGGTCTCTGGGGTTCCCACTGAATCTACAGTGTTTATACACTGCTGTGGCTTATGTTCTTCAGGGTTTATCAACCAATCAAACTGGTCTATACATCTCCTGTTTATCAAAACTTTTAGCTTTAAAATTTCACCACTTTCATCTGCACAAAATGTTATTCCAAGTTGAAAACCCTTGCGGCTTCTATTTAAAACTCAACAAAAGCCTTTTCCTTTATTCACGGGTTTAAGATATTCCAATTATTTAAATTTGTCTTCGTTATAATCCTTTTTCTTTTTTGTCTACGAGGTCTGTTAGAAAAGTATCCGACCTTTGGCCGGGAAAAAGAAACTGGCTTACTTGGAGCGTTGGACACCTAATCACCCTCAAAGTAGTTCCCTTGGGACTCCACACACTTCTTCCAG
>Ga0123354_10001160_pt1 | contig 30865 bp, 25 predicted proteins | sample TergutLab28metaG_2_FD_97872 | JGI IMG/M metagenome (GOLD analysis project Ga0123354, IMG submission 97872) | Labiotermes labralis P4 segment gut microbial communities from Petit-Saut dam, French Guiana - Lab288 P4 | ecosystem: Host-associated > Arthropoda: Insects > Digestive system > Gut ... | reverse complement strand
GGGAAATTTACAAACATGACCGTGAAGATGACGGGCATGAACATCATGATCTTGGCCTGGGTGGGGTCGCCCGGCGGCGGCGACATCTTCTGCTGCAGAAACATCGTGGCGCCCATGATGAGCGGGGTGACGTAGAACGGGTCCTTGGCGGAGAGGTCGGCCAGCCAGTGTATGCCGGTAAAGGGTAGATGGGCGATAAAGGGGGCGTGGCGGAGCTCTATGGCGTTTAAAAGCGCCTGGTACAGGCCGAAAAACACGGGGAGTTGCACGAGCATGGGCAGACATCCCCCGGCCGGATTCACTTTATAGGTCTTGTAGAGCTGCATCAGCTCCTTGTTCATTTGCTCGCGGTTGTCCGGGTATTTTTCCCGGATGGCGGCCATCATGGGCTGGAGCTTGCGCATCTTTTCCATGGACTTGTAGCTCTTCTGGGAGAGCGGCCAGAAAATCGCCTTGATGAGCACCGTCAGAAGAATGATCGCCACGCCGTAGTTGCCCACAACGCGGTACAGGATGTGCAAAATCCACAGACACGCCTCGGCCAGAGGGCTGAAAAAGCCGTAATTCAGGGCGACCTGCAGATTTCCCGGCGCACGCGCAAGATCGGCGCGGGTTTTCGGGCCCAGATAATAGGAGTTCGACACCTGGCCCGGCGTCCCGGCCGCCAGGGAAAGCGTTTTTTCCACGGCGATGCGGCTGACGTCATCCTGGCGCAAAAGATTGAGCGCCGCCTCGGACGACGGAACAAGCGCGGAGATGAAGAAATTGCTCTCCACGGCGGCCCATTTTCCGCCCTCGATCTGCTTGCCCTCTTTCAGCTTGTCCAGGGCCGCGCTTTCCAGGCTTTTGCCCGCGAAGTAGGCCACCCGCGTGGCGTTATATTTTTCCTCGCCGCCGGACAACCCGGTCGCGGCCAGGGTAAAGGCCACGCGGGAAACCTGGGCGGCGGCCGAAAGAATCGTCACCGTCTCGGCGATCACGTAGGTGTCGGCCGAAAACGTGAGTTCGCGCTTCACGGTCAGACCGTCAAGCGTGCCCGTAAAGGTCAATGTGGCGGAAGCGCCCGGGGCGAGCGCCGTATCCTTGGCGTCCGTGGTCCAGGTGGCGTCCCGCCAGGTCGCCCTGCCGTCCACAAGAAGTCCCATCGGGGCCTTGGCCGCGGCCTCGGGAGAGACGAGGGCCATGTTCGGAGAGTCGGGAGAAAGCGTCAGCCGAAATCTGTTCAGCGAAAAACTCTGGAGCACGCCGCCGGAAGAGAGCAGTGTCGCGGTATAGAGAGGGGTGGTTATGGTGATGGGCGTCCCGGACAGGGGCTCGGCCTTGGGGATGGCCGCGCCCTGCGGAAGGGCCGCGGGAGCCGGCGCGGACTGGGCATTCTGGGTTTGGGTCTGGGCTGTGGGCGCGGGCGGCGGAGACGGCATGAAATAATGCCAGCCCAAAAGAATGGCCAAGCACAAGACAATGGCCAGCAGTATGCGCATATTGTTTTCCATGGGGAAATCCTATTTTGCGGCGAGACGCGCGCGGCTGCGCGTGAAAAGCGCGCGCCAGCTTAAGGTTTCTGGAACAGGATCAAAGCCCGGCCTGCACAGGGGCTGGCAGCGCAAAAGCCGCCAGGCGGCCAGAAGCGAACCATTGAGGGGACCGAAGCGGAGCACCGCCTCGCGGGCGTACTCCGAACAGGACGGGACAAACCGGCAGCATCCGGGCAGAAGCGGCGAGATGGCGCGCTTGTACAAGGCTATGAGTGCGATGAGAAGCCTTTGCATAGCATCCTAAACCGGATCAGAGTGAAGAGGATCCCTGGCCGGGCCGTGGTCCAAGACGTGCCGCGATGTCCGCAAGCGCCGGCAAAATATCTCGCGTGAGACTCTCCAATGTAAGCCCGGCCGCATCCAAATGTCTTTTGGGGACCGCCACAATATCAATCCCATCCGGGATCATTGCCCCGTGGATGCGGAAAGCCTCCCGCAGAAGCCTCTTGACCCGGTTGCGGCGCGCCGCATTGCCGGTCTTGCGGCTGACCGCAAGGCCAAGCCGGAAATGACAAGGCTCTCCGCTCTGCGCCAGCACGAAAAAAATAAACCCCTTGGAATAATAGCGCCGCCCCCGCTCGTAACACGCGAGAAACTGCGGGCGGCGCACCAGACGGTTACGCCTGGGAAAACCTAGATGCCCAGACGCTTGCGGCCCTTCGCCCGGCGGCGGCGGATGATCGCCCTGCCGTTCTTGGTTCTCGCGCGCACGAGAAAGCCGTGGGTGCGCTTGCGCCTGGTCTTGGAGGGCTGATATGTTCTCTTGCTCATGAATCATCTCCTAAACTCTTGGTAAAAACGGAACTTGGCTTCATAGCCGCAAAAATGGCCGCGCGTCAAGGGGAACTGAACCATCCGGCCATCCTGCTCATGCGATTGCCCTGGACGCGGCCGGGCCTGCGGCACTATAGTCACGCCGAGGCGTATTTGTTCGCAAACACTCTGTCAATCAAGGACTTGCCATGCATCCCAAACTCATCGAATTTCATCTGTCCCGGCTCGAAGACGCCGCCAAGGCCCTGCGCAAAAACAATTTCGCCGCCCATGTGACGAATACCATGGCGGACGCCAAAAAACTCATCCTGAAAACGCTCATCCCCGAGATGAAGCCCTCTTCCGTGGCGTTCGGCGGCTCCATGACGCTTACGGAAAGCGGACTCTATGACGACATAAAAGCCCTGCCCGGCTTGAAAATCTTCGACACCTACCAGTATTCGCTGCCCTTCGAGGAGCTGGCCGAGATCCGCCGTCAGGCGCTTCTGTGCGACCTGTTTCTCATGAGCACCAATGCCGTCACCGAACAGGGGGCCCTGGTGAACCTGGACGGCCAGGGCAACCGCGTGGCAGGCCTGATCTACGGGCCCAGGAAAGTCATTGTGGTGGCCGGACGCAACAAGCTCTGCTCCGATGAGTTCGCGGCCATGGAACACATCCGCGACCTCGTGGCCCCGGTCAACGCCGCCCGCTTGAACAAAAAAACGCCCTGCACGGCCACCTTCCGCTGCCAGGACTGCCCCTCGCCCGAACGCATTTGCAACACCTGGACCATCACGATGAAATCATGGCCCAAGGACCGCATCACCGTGGTTCTGGTCAACGAGGATTTGGGTTTTTAGCGTGTCCCGGTAAAAATCCGGAGATTTTCCGGCAATTCCGGCATAAAACAAAAGGGGTTGTGAGATGTTCACAACCTCTTTTGTTTAATTTTCGATGTCAAAGATTTGATTCAAGGTCTTCGTTGTTTTGCCATAGCCAAAACACATATCCGCATAAACCGCCACTTCATTCGCGAAGCGCAGACGAAGCTGTTCATCCGTGCACAGACTGTTGATGTATGACGCAAATTCTTTTGGATCATCGGTCACAAGACATCCATTGCGAGTCTTGTCCGGAAATCCGTCAACGCCACGGGCAGTGCACACCACGGGAATGCCGTGATTCATGGCCTCAACGACTTTTATTTTCAGTCCAGTCCCATTAAGCAATGGGCATATTGATACTTTTGTCTGACCATAGAGATCGTCAACATTTTTTACAAATCCCAGCTTCTTCACATTGGGGTATCCATCTGAAATATGCCCGCAGATATTCCCGCCAATATGTATAGTAATATGCGCGTCAATATGCGGATACACATTTGCAAAAAACCAGCTCATTCCATCAATATTGTATATATTATCGTGACCAAGAAATAATACGTCACGGGTACGCTGGGTTGCAAGATTTCTCACATTGGGCCGCATGATGTGAGGAAGGAAATAACATTTGGCTGTGGGTGGCAAAACTTTCTCAAAAAAGTTTTTCTCGTCGGACGAAATAAAAGCTATCCCGTCAAAATTACTGCACATCCGGATCTCACTCTCTATTGAAGCTCCAATGTTCGTATTGGAACCATCAAGGTAATGCGCCACCGAGAGAAAATCCTCCATAAAGATTATTTTCTTCGCTCGTATCTTTCTATCCTTCAATAAATTCCCCGTATAGAGATAAAATGAGACGATATATTCATATTCATTTTTTAAAATATCCTCAAACATCGCTCTCATTCCAGGATCAGTCCAATCCTGAAGCCCTGTGTTAAAGGTACATCCCAATTTGCTAACAATCTTCTTCAGAGCATTGACATGCCCCTTTGACCTGAGATGCGCCTGGACATTCTTAAAATCGTAGAGATAAAAATTGGCTACAAGCCGATCCGGATTTTCATCGCCCTTTTTTAAAAAATCTGGACTGCAAAAATTTTTCAAGGCGAATAAATCAATTTGGAAGCCTTTCTCTTTCAAATACGCTGCAATATTATATACCCTGATATTCGTCCCCATGTTTCGCATTAAAAAATTATGCGGATAAATAAACAGTGCCTTTTTCATGATTCTAATCGCACTTTACTTTCGTTATATCCGTGTCAAAATACGGTGAGAAATCAGTCAGATAGGTAAGCCCGCGCGGTCTTTCCCCGATTTTCCGGGCGGGCGCTCCCGCCACAATGACATATGGCGGAACATCTCTGGTCACTACGCTTCCGGCGCCGACAACAGCTCCCTCGCCAATGGTCACTCCAGGCAGGATAAGAGCCCGCGCGCCGATCCAGGCGTGATCCTCAATGCGCACCGCACCGGGAACACAATGAAAATCCGTACTTTTAGCATCATGTTGCAACGTAATAATACAACATTGAAAAGAAACATTGACATTATCGCCGACGACAATCCCTGTTCTTCCATCCAAATAACAATTCCTGTTAATGACGCTGTTGTTCCCTATTTCTATTGAGCACCCAGTATAATATCCTGTGATAAATTGATGCATGGCGACATGCGTCTGTTTTCCTATTTTAATATGTAAAATTTTTCTATAATAAAAATTGCGCAACATGCCGCAAGGAACATGCGCAACGACATTGTTCCCCACATAGAACAACAATGCCTTGCAGAACACATACAGTGGTCTGAGTATTTTTGCTGTATAACTCTTCATGTCCGCTCAACGCATGTAGTTATGGCCCAAACTATCCAGAGGTTCGTATGAAACGGGACAAAATCCGCCAGAGGGCGACAAAGCGCCGGGTACGGGGTTGCGTCATATCCTGAATACGCGCATCGCGTTCCGCGACAGCCGCTTCATATTCAGCAATGACACGCAGGGCATCCTTTTCGCCAGACGGCAGCGCGGCGGCAGCGCCAGCCGGAGGTTCCGGCAGCAGCGCCAGCCATTGCGCGGCCGGTCCTGTCTGAGGAGGACATTTCAAAATATCCGCCACAAGCCGCTCATAGCGGGCATACGTCTGCGTGGCGTCAAAGGCCGCGATAACCTCTTGCGGTAAGTTCGGCCGGACGCCGTCCCGGCAGGTCCGCAGCATGGCCCAAGCCAGATCGGCGACAAGAGTGGAGGATGGGTGGAGCGCCCTCGCCTGAACAAAGGACGCATGGGCATAGGGAAACTCCCTGGCAACCACGTGGATGCCGGGGTATGGAGCAAAGTGACGCGCAAAGCCGACATCGGTGGTTACCACGGCCAAGTTTGCCGCCAACGCCTCCAAAAGCACAAGCTGTCCGCCTTCCATGCCGGAGGCGTGCGCGAAGGCGTCACCCATCAAAAAATACAGTTCCGGCGTTGTGCTGTGCCCGGCATAGCTGACGCGGTCCTGCAGATCGTTTTCTCTGATATAGGCAATAATTTCATCAAGATATCCTTTATCGTATGGATATCCGAGCAAGACAAGCCGGGCGCGGGGCGCCAGGTCACGGATGCAGCGAAAACCTTTGACAAGAGCGAACATTCGTTTGAGCCGATTGATGGAAGCAATGGCAACGAAAACAAAATCCTCTTGGGAAAAGCCCCGTTGCGTGCGCAAACGCTGCGCTTCCTGCCTGGCTTCCGGCGTGAAACGGGACAGATCAACACCGTTGGGGATGGTCAGACACTTTTCCGCCTGAACCCCCAGATGCTCGACGCTGTATTCCTTCACCGTCTCGGAAACAGCCACAAAAAGCGTCGTATGCCGCGCGGCTTTTGCGAACATCTCCTTCCCGGGTCCGTCAAACCAGGCATAGACGTTGTGCAGCACCTGAATGAACGGGATGCCCAGGCGATCGTACAGATGGGCGCCTTGAAAAGAGTAATGGGCAAAAACGGCCCGGGGACGGCTTTGCTCCAGCGCCTGTCGCAACGCGTGTTCGCTGTAGGGAAAAACGCATACGCAAAGCCCGCTGCGCAACGCCTTGCGCGCTCCTTCTCCAGTTGCGCCCAGCACAAGGATGGCAACACGATATCCCCACCCTTTCAGGGCACAGGCCAGGTCAATGACCACATTTTCCATGCCGCCCTCGAGCATGTTGTCGAGCTGCATGACAATATCACACGCGGGCAAGGCATGGACAAACTCAGAGAGAGGTGGATTTTGTTCCGACTCAGTATGGATCATGAGCTTCCCTCAAGCGCCTACGAAAAATGCTTGCGTAGGAAAGTGGCAATGCGCTCCCCGCCGAATCCATCGCCATAGGGGTTTGGAATGTCCGCCACAGCCCGGTAGGCGTTCGCGTCATTCAGGAGACGGGAAACGGTTTCCACAATGACGGCCGGGTCTGTCCCCACCAGGATGTTCACCCCGGCATCCACGCCTTCAGGCCGTTCCGTCAGCTCGCGCATGACCAGTACCGGCTTGCCCAGAGAAGGGCCCTCCTCCTGAATGCCGCCTGAATCGGTCAAAATGAGACAACTCCCCGCCATCAGCCGGACGAATGGCTTGTACGTCAGCGGTTCGCACAGGATGACGCCGGAAGAACCCGCGAGTTGGGTATAGACAACATCGCGCACGTTGGGATTCAGATGGACAGGATAAACCAGCCGGTCATCGGGAAAACGGCGGGCAAGTTCCAGCAGGGCGGTGCAAATGCGCTGGAAGCCCTCGCCAAAGCTTTCCCGGCGATGCCCGGTGACGAGGATGATGCGTCTGCCCTCGGAAAGCGCCTCTTCCACGGGCCGCGGCAAAGCCGGGACATCGCCGCTGACGGCGTCGCGCATCCAGAGCAGCGCATCAATGACCGTATTGCCTGTAACCAGGATGTGTTCATCCGGAACGCCTTCCTCCAGCAAATTGCGGCGGGCGAGTTCCGTGGGGGCGAAATGCCAGGTGGCCACCAGACCGGCGATGCGCCGGTTCAACTCTTCGGGAAAAGGGGCCGCCATAGTATGGCTGCGCAGACCCGCTTCAATGTGCCCAACAGGGATATGCCGGTAAAAAGCCGCCAGAGCGGCTACCTGCACGGTGGTGGTATCGCCCTGCACGAGCACCGCGTCAGGCCGCTCGTTGGCGTACAGGTCGTCAAGAGCGGTAAACAACCGGGCGGACAGGCTGGAAAGCGTCTGCCCCGCTGTCATGACGTCCAGGTTGATGTCCGGGACCACGCCGAAGTCGGCAAAGGCCTGTGCCAGCATTTCCCTATGCTGACCCGAAGCGCAGAGCCTGACATCAAAGACGTCGGAAAAAGCCCGCATGGCGCGAACCACGGATACCGTCTTGATGGCTTCCGGCCTGGTTCCGGCGATAATTAAAACCTTCTTGCGCACGGAGTTTCCCTGTTCCTTCAGAAGGATCCCACCTATTGGGTCAGAGCTTTCTTCAACCTCAAAATATTGCTTTCGGATCGCTTCTTCAGCGTTTCCAGCACGGTGATATTATGCCGCGCGTACGCCTCATGCTGCTCCGGAGAAAGGAAATTTCCCTGTTCCAAGTCGGTTATATTGACAGAGCGCATGCCAAACTTTTCAAAATCGCCAATGTATTTTGAATCCAAAACGGGAACTATGCCATAAGCAAGATATTCCACCAGCTTGGTTGGGCAGGCTGTCCTGTTAACCGACACGTCTTCCCGCAACAAAAATCCATAATCATACATCGGGTAACGTCCGCACAACTCTTCATGCGTGATGGTGCCGAGAGAAAAATGAGGATGCGTAAAAAGCGGCCGCGGCCCCAATTTTTCAATGTCCTGCGGTCTGGTGGCAAAGATGTCCACTTCCGCCTGTTCGATAATACGCTCCACAGCGTCAAGCATCCGTGGGATGCACTGCCAGGGATGAGTTCCTCCCGCATACACCAAACGGGGAAGCCGCTTCGGCTGATATTTCCTCGGCCGCTCCTCGACAGTCATATTGGGCAAAATCGGCACAGTGATGAGTTTTTCCGTGAAATCTTCCGCATGTTTGCGGCTCAGGTGCTCCCCCATGGCATCGGAAACCACGATGATTGTGTCACACTGACGCACGCTGCGGGACTCAATATCCGAATAGAACGCAGACGATGTATAATCTCCAGAGCAATAGACGAACTCTTCGGGAACAACACCATGTACATCAAGTATTTTATGAATACTCTGTTCGTTTAGCCATGCGCTTTGAATTGGATATTCCATGCGCAGTACACTGTGATAGTAAACTTTCTTGCAGCGTTGAACGCAATTCGCAACAAGCAACTGGTGGGCCACATTCTGCGGGTTGACCTGCAGCAGAAGCGTATTGTGCAAAATCCGCCGCAGAACATTCTCACCGGAAAAGGCTGGGGAGACATCACAGTAAATGCGGAAATACGCATCGGGCATGAGTTCGTCTATCGCCTTGACGCGCTGGAAATAGCCATCATTTAAGCGTTCCGGATAGGGATAGCCGGCAAAAAACACCACACCCCTGTCAATATGCTGCAACAGTGTCCAAAGATCCTCGCTGACGTGCGGCCCGGAGAGCGCCGGCTCCATAATGGACAGGGGGCACTCCTCCTCAGGCTGCATCTCTGCCTCCATCGCGGCGATTTCTGACGCGCGCAGCCGGATATTTTCCTCAAGCCGCTCCCCCGCCTGTGCAAACGAGTCCAGGTCAGCCTGCTCCAAGGGGACATGGGAACTCATGTCCTCGAACACTGTTTGAACCGCCAGAGTGCCCCGTTCCAACTCGCCTTCCGCCTTATGCGTGGCATTGGGAGCTTGGGGTAAGTCCAAGCGTTGTTTGGCTGAGATTTTGGAAAGCGCGAGGGCTCCCCTCTTATATAAGCTCCGTGTGAACGAAAAAGCATTGGGGCAACGCCGTGAGAAAACATCGCAAGCGTTCTGCCGCCATGCCCACCATGAGCGATATATCCTGTTTTTCCGAGGAAGCGGGTGTTCATCATCTTTTATTTCACGCATATTGCTGAGAGCTTTCTTCAAATACGCGTATCGTTCGTCCAGAGTTTTGGAAAGCGCAAGAACCCCTTCCTTGTATAAATCCATACTGGACGCGAAAATATCAGAGCGGGACTGTGAAAGAACATAGCGGGCGTCCTGCAGCCACGCCCGCCATGAAAGATGCGTCCGGTCTTGCCAAGGGTTCTGGTGTTTATCAATAAACCGCTTACGATTTCTTACGCCAAACATGCCGTGGTCCGACATCGCCAACAAACTGAAGGAAGCTGACCCCCAGTGGTGCAGATATACGTCCCTCCGGATATATATGGAAAATCCGTTCTCCAAAATACGAACGCAGTAATCGTCGTCCTCATATGCCCCAGGATAAAAACGGGTATCCAAATAGCCGACGCACTGCATAAGACGTCTGCTGAATACGACACAAAAAAATGTTATAAAATCAGAAGGACAGACAAATCCCTTCCAGTGCTCCCGTCTCTGCGCGGCAAAGCGTAGATATGCCTCCCTGTCAAACTGCATCTTCCCATCTTTTCGCGATATGGCATACGGCGCCGGGATACCTTGCTCGTTGTTGGACGCGTTGGTCAGTGGACCAATGGCGTCGTGTTCTCCCTCAAGAAGATAATCAAGCCAATACTCGCTGACGACAACATCGCTGTTCAGCAGACATATATGGGTGATCTCCGGCTGAGAAAGAAAATAGGCGATCCCGATGTTGTTGCCCCCGGAAAAACCTGTATTCCCGGCAAGCGGAAAGAAGCGGCCTGGAAAGCTGCCCTTGGCGAGATGGCGCTCCATGCAGTCGGCGATAGTGGAGCGTGCCGACGGCGTTGAAGCATTGTCAACGAGCGCGACAGAAAATTGTGTATGCACAGGAGTGCTTGCCAATGCGTCCAATGTCATCACTACAGCATCCGGGGCGTTGTAGGAGACGATGACGATGCCGACGTGCTTTTTCATAATCATTCTGAAATAGACGGTTTAGAAGTCCGCATGAAACGATCCACAGCGCGCAAAGGAGCTGTGACACGCCAACTGCGGGAATGCAGCAGTCCTTGTATCCGGGCATCGCACTCGGCAAGCCGGGCGGCACACTCGGCAAGCTGGGCATTTCGCTCAGTAAGTTGGGCGTCACATTCGGTAAACTGGACAGTTCGCTCAGCAAGCCGGGCGTTACTCCCGGCAAGCTGAGCATCGTACTCGGCCACACTCGCCTCATATGCGGCAATGGCGCGTACAGTGCTGACGACATCCTTTTCACTGGGTGACAGAGGCACAACAGGATCAGCCGGGGGCTCCGGCAACAGCTCCACCCAGTCCGCAACCGGCTCCGTTTGAGGAGGGCGCTTCAGAATGCCGGCGATCAACTGTTCATACCGGGCGTACGTTCGCGTGGCATCAAATGCCGCAATGACATCGTGCGGCAGATTCGGCCGTATATTGCTCCGGCAGGTCCGCAACATGGCCAAAGCCAAGTCGGCGACAAGCGCGGAGGACGGACGGAGCGCCTCGGAGGTAAACGATTCATGGGAGTAGGGAAAATCTCTGTCAACCACCGTTATGCCGGGATACGGGATGAAGTGGCGGACAAAACCGACATTGGTAGTGACAACGGCTAAATTGGCGGCCAGCGCCTCCAGCAGCACAAGCGGGCCGCCTTCAACGCCGGCGGCATGCACAAAGGCGTCAGCCATCAGGCAATACAACTCCGGCGTTGTACTATGCCCGACATAGCTGACGCGGTCTTGTAGGCCGTTTTTATCAATATAGGTGCGAATTTCGTCCAGATACTCCGCGTCATACGGGTATCCGAGCAGGACAAGCCGGGCGCGAGGCGCCAAATCACAGATGCAACGAAGCCCTTTAACAAGGGCGAGCACTCTCTTGAGCCGATTGATGGAGGCAATGGCGACGAAAACAAAATCCTCTTGGGAAAAGCCCAGTTGCTTGCGCAAATGCTGTGCTTCCTGCCTGGCTTCCGGCGTGAAACGGGACAGATCAATACCGTTGGGGATGGTCAGGCACTTTCCCGCCGCAACCCCCAAATGCTTGACACTGTATTCTTTCACCGTCTCGGAAACAGCCACGAAAAGCGCCGTTTGCCGTGCGGCTTTTGCGAACATTTCCTTCCCAGGCCCGTCAAACCAGGCATAGACGTTGTGCAACACCTGAATGAACGGGATACCCAGGCAATCGTACAGATGAGCGCCCTGAAAAGAATAATGGGCAAAAACAGCCTTCGGCCGGCTCCGTTCCAGTTCCTGCCGCAACGCCTCCTCATTGTACGGGAAGACACATACGTGCAGCCCGCTCCGCACCGCCTTGCGCGTTCCCTCCCCTGTGGCGCCCAGCACAAGAATAGCAACGCTATAGCCCCATTCTTCAAGAGCGTGGGCCAGATCAATGACCACATTTTCCAAGCCGCCCTCAAGCATATTGTCGAGCTGCATGACAATATCGCAAGCGGGCAGTTCATGGAGGAACCCGGAAGGCGGCGGGCTTTTTCCCAGTTCAATGTCTGTCATGAACTTTTCCCGTTTTTCAAAAAAGTAAACCCCGACACAAGACGGACCACCCTGGCTAGCCTCGATTTTCTCAAATTGATATCGCAGGAAACAGCATTGCAATGCTCCGCTATTTGCTGTGCTTGCCCGGCCACCTGACTTTTCAGACACTCTATGGATTGCAGCAAATTTTCCGTGTAACTTTGCGTGTCAGCCGCCTGATGCGTCAAATGCTCGATAGCCGCTTCGTACCACCCCTTCCCTCTGCTGCGGGCAAGCCCTGGGCGGCGGATGTAGGTGTCCAGTTCGCCCAGCATATAGCAACAGCGGGACGCCTTATCCATAAGCTGAGCCACTTCCGGGAATCCAGCCTCCCAAGGTGTTTGCGGGTCTAGTATCACGTTGATCCAGCCTCCCTGAACCAGCCGGATCGCCTCCTCGAGAGCTAATTTAAGTCTTTCCCTGGCCGTTGCCACATCCACTCGCGCTAAAGCAAGCATTGCCGCGCTGTATAGGGCATCGAGCGTTTTATTTCCCAGCAGCGGGCTGTAAGAAAAAACATCAACCGCCGCGCAACGCATAAATAAGGCTTCAGCCTCTTCAAGTTCTCCATACTTGCGGCGCGACAGGGCCGCGGCAAACAACAGGGAGACCTGCCAGCGCATGACGTGAGGATTAGCGGGCGGCAGAGCGGCATACATCTTCACCCGCTTCATCAAAGCTTCAAGTCCTTCGGGCATGATGGACCGGGCAAGTTGTTGATAGACCAATACGCACAAGGCCGCTCCATAATCAACAGAATCCGCAGGATATGTCTCAAGAACTTGTCTGCTCATGCTTTCAAGCAACGCGGCGTTTTTCAGTCTATAGCCGCTATGGATCATCCCCTTGAGCAGCCAAGGGTTGAGATACTCTTTACCGTACGCCCCCATGTGCCAGGCGGAATCGTCAGAATCTGGAAAGGTGGTTTCCACATAGGGCACATGCCGGCCAAGCAGAGGATCTTTCATCGCGGTTACGATTACCCATTCCGCTTCTTCCAACTGTCCAGGCTTGCAAGGAATTTCACGCCATTGCCGCGTTCCACGAGGCAACTTGAGCGCCCCCCCGGCGATCTGCACGAATCCCTTTTCAGGAAGGAACAGTGAAGCGACTTCCGCATACAGCCTGTCCCAGGTATAGACATGGAAATGGTGGGGGTTGGGATCTTTACCTGTCTCATCAACCCATCTGTCCGGGGCGCTTATCATGATGCGGCCTGAAGGACGCAAAACACGGAAAAGCTCCTGCAAGTACTTTTTCGGCTCAGGCAAGTGTTCTATGGTTTCAAAACCGACGATGAAATCAAAACTGTTATCCGCAAAAGCGGAAAGGTTCTGCGCGTCCGCAGCTTCAAAATCAATAAATCCGGGATCGGCGTAATTGCTCTTTGCGTATTCCATGGCATACGCATCAGAATCAACGCCTATAACACGTCGGGCCCGGCTGTTGTTATACAGCACATATGAACCATATCCCAAGCCGCAGGCGCAATCGAGTACGGTATCTCCAGGCCGTATAGAGGACGACGCCATAAAGTAGCGCATCAGATGGGCATCGCTTCTCCTGCCTGTATCTCGCAACATGTCCATGTGGAGGAGGCGGGAATCATGCAAGCGTTGCAGACTAAATCGCGCCAACACTGATTCAGGAATCCTCTCAAAAATGAGAAGAGTCCGTACAGGAGGATGTTCCCTGTCTTGATATCCAAGCGCATGGAAAAGCCTTGGATGACGCCGGAACCCTGCTTCAAAAAAGATTCTTTCCCATTGCTCGTAACATTGCGTGATATTTACCGCGTTTCCCGGGTCAAGGCTGGCATACACGCATACATACCGGGGTGTCGCTTTATACAGTTGATTGAGCAGTAACGTTGTTTCTTCTGAAGGATCCGTATCAAGAAGGTCCAAACAAAAGACCGTATCAATTTCCCCGAGAGGAGAACGTAATGCGTCTCTCAAGGAAGCAGCACTTTCAACTCGTATATTACGCTGCCATAAAACAGAACGGCATTCCGCCACGGATTCTCCGGTGACAAGAATATTGCCCGTACCGCAAACCGTAAGCAGCGTATCCGCCAGCCGAGTGAAAACAGCATTTTCGCTCAAAAATACTCCAAGGATCCACACGGCACTGAGCCATGGTGGACTACATGCTGGACAATCCAGGCAACGGATTCATGGAAAGCATTCATAATTACTTCCTCCAGACCACAATAGCGGCTTGCGGCCCATGAGAACAGGAATTGTCAGCGGCTATTTTGTCGCTTCAACAATCAAAGCAATATCCGGGATCCAAGAACGTCCTGTATCTCCACCATCATGGTGTTCAATACCTTTCAATGCATCGTGACGCGAGTCGCCAAATTTACATTTCTCAATATTGCGAAATCCAGCTAGACTTAAAAGTTGTTCCAGCGTTTGATAGTCATATAAAAATTTATGCCCATCCATATGAAAACCGTTGTTTATCATCATGGCTGGAAAATATTTCTCATTTGGCAGGAGTTTTCCATATGGATCCCGCGTGCCTGAAATATGCCGCAAACGATGGGGAAGCTGTACTGTCTCCCATGGAGCTGCAGGATATTCATCAAGATATGACTTTACAGTAGTATATAGATCTGGAACTTGTGTGCGAATCACCCCACCTTTTTTTAAGACTCTAAAGCATTCCAACAAAAGCCTGAATCCCTCTTGACGGGTGAAATGTTCAAAAAATTGTTCCGACGAAATATACTCCACGCTATCGTCTTCAATGGCAGCCAAGGCTTCAAAGACGTCCAGCTTAACAACAGCGTCATCAATAGGAGGGTCAAAGTTCTTGCCGTCGCCGCCATCAATATTGGTCCAGTCCGCGAGAGTATACGGCCCACATCCAAGATTCAATTTCTTATTGTCTTTATATTGTAATTTTTCTATCTCAGTTTTATAGAGAGCCTCTTTTTGCGCGATCATCTCTCTCTTTTTCGAATCTATCTCGGCGATCTGCGTACGCAGAGAAAGTATTTCATCATGTAATTTTTTTATCTGTGGAATACATAAGAATAGCTTTTCCGTGATGGTCATGACTTAATACCATTTTCCCTAAAAATTTATTGTAATAATTGTAACCATACGCTCATTCATATCTGTAAACTATCCAGAGATATTTCATAGCTGCTGAGAAGATAATGTGCTCCTTCAGTCACGCTCTTCTCCAGAAAGAAGGGCTGCTTGCATCCGCAAATCACAAATTCCGCCAAAATTATTTTCCATCCTATCTCTGCGAACGGAAAAAAATGATGCTTCATGAAGCCAATGAACAACTGTCTCACTCTCCAATAAATTCGCTGAAGCCCGCTTGGTAAGTACGGATTCTACCTCGTAAAAGCCAGCTCCCAAGATACATGCCGCTGTCTTGATCTCGACCTTATAGTTGCATCCGGCTTTAAAACGCTTTCCCCAAAAACGTGCTTGCTCATGGGAAGATTCTAAACGGATGTCTTGGCTGAGCGTCCCCCACGAATAGCATTTCACGCCTTCCTGGTTGCGGATGCGGAGGCCGATTATAAGGGTGTCCAGATCGGTATGAACTGTGAAGGAAATAATTATATGCAAAGGATCGCCGGTCACTATGAGGTTAGTGGCCCGGCCCATGCTGTCCTGTATTTCCACTTTGCTGATCACAGCCTCAAATGTTCCAAACTCGTTTCCCTTGTGTTCCGGAGTGGCGCCGTTATGAGAGGATGTCTCAGGCCGTGCTTCACCAAAAGAGATAGCTGATAACTGATCGTTAATATAACTTTTAAGATATTCCTTTTCTTCTTCAAGAATCATTTGCTGATATACGGTCAATACGCTTTTGGAATCCCCCGTGGTCACAAGGCGTCCCTGGTCGAGCAATATCGCCTTTTGAGTAAACATTCGGACCCCTTCCGCGTCATGCGTGACGTAGATAAGAGAGGTCCCCTGGTCAATGAGATCGCGTATGCGCTGGTAGCACCGTTTCCGGAAAATAGCATCGCCTACGGCCAGTGCTTCATCCACAATCAAAATATCCGGTTTCAGCTGCACCTGTACGGCAAAAGCCACCCGTACCATCATACCGCTGGAATACAGTTTCACCGGCTGATCAAAAAAGGCCCCTACCCCGGCGAACCGCTCTATCTCCGGCATGGCGGCATCCATTTCTTCCTTCGTCAACCCCAGGATGGTTCCATTCAAATAGGCGTTTTCGCGGCCCGTGAACTCCGGATTAAAGCCGCTGCCCAGTTCCAGCAAGGCTGCAACACGTCCCTTGACTTCAAGGCTGCCTGTCGTCGGCGGCAAGACTCCGGAAAGCAGCTGCAGCAAAGTGGATTTTCCTGCGCCGTTACGCCCCAGTACCCCCAGGGATTCACCCCGGTGCAGTTCCAGTGAAATGTCGCGCAGCGCCCAAAATTCCTGGAAAAACTGTCTCCTGCCACGGAAAAGCGACTGCAGGAGGCGATGGTGCGGTTTGGCGTATAACTGGTAGCATTTGCCCAGATTTTGCGCGCGAATCGCGAGATCATCAGAGGACATCGGCAAAACCCTTACGAAGTTTTTTGAAGCCGTAAAAGCCAAAGGCTAACAACAACACTGCGACGATCGAAAGAATCAACATCCCGGATAAGGAGGGCATGACGTGATCGAAAAATACATTCCGCAACCCTTCTACAATGCTGCTCAATGGGTTAAGCTGAACAACCTTCTGCAAACGTCCCGGGACGTTCTTGAGAGGATACATGATCGGCGTTAAAAACATGATGGCCATGGATATTGGCCCCATCAGACTTTTCAAATCCGGTATGTACATTCCAAAGGCGCTTAATCCGTAAACTATTCCCAGCGTCCCTGTGCCCAATATAATAAATAATACCGGACAAAAAATTATATACCAGGATGGAAGCCCTATTGAGCAAACATAAAATATGAGCAACAAACACAAATTGACGCATGCGGAAAACAATGCGCTCAAGACGGCCATGACAGGTAAAGCCCCTAGAGGAAAAACCACCTTTTTCACGTAACTGCTATTCTCACGAATAAGTGATGGAGCACGGGTAATACAGTCAGAAAAGAACCAAAAAGCTATGAGCCCGATAAAGAGTGACAAGGCTGCCGGCTGTTCCACAACATGCCCATCCGGACTTACGCTAGTCCAACGCACTTTAAAAATAACTGAAAAGACATAATAGTAAAGGCCAAGAGTAAATAACGGATTAATCACCAACCAGACAGCGCCAAGCAAAGATCCGCGGAAACGGATTGCTATATCGCGTTTGGCAAGGCTCAAAACAAAATAAGTCTGCTCAATGAAACGTCTTTTCATGATATTTTAAAATTATGTACGCTTTGCTTCAAAAATGCGTTCTTCCGGCAAATCATTCATCCAGCTTGAGCTTTGTTCATAACCAGCCGCAATCAAAAACTCCCCGGCAATATCATGATAGACAATAGCGTCTCCGTGTGTCATATAATTTTTCCAATCCCCATAAATACCCTTTCTGCAAAACGCGAGAGCATTTTCCTCATTGCGTTCACGCCCACCTGACATTTGCTTAAAACTACCCTGAGAAACGCAATGCTCTATTTGCGTATCAGTACTTTTTGCTCCAACAGTTTTAAACACCTCACGCAATATCTGGAATGTATTGTCTATCATTTCCTCATATTTAATCGTGAGAGTACAAATTGGCTTTAAATTAACCAAAGGATCAATCCAGTGCTGAGCGTAATGCACCAATTCCTCGTCTGTAAAGAAACGCTTGGTCCGCCATGTTCTATTTTCTGTAAAATACTTTAACCGTTCTTCTTGTATTAAGGTCGGTTGTACAACTCGCTGAAGCCAGAAAAATATGCTGCTTGTCAGCATATCACGCCCATCTCTCAATAAAAATATTTTAGCAGAATTTGGAAAATATTCTTGCACTTTTTCTGATACAATTTTTGATGTATTTATGTATGGAGTTACTTTTTCTATATAAATATTTTTTCCTGTAAGATCAATACAACATTTCTGTATAGATCTCATTATCTCATTTTGATATCTCATGGAGACGTCACGTTTATCCAGCATATATATTCTATAATAATAGCTGGAGATGTTGCCAAGATAATTGGTATAATAATCGAGAGTGATGCGCGGACTACTCTTTTGTTGAGCCGCATCGTCTGTCCACAACTCGTGGAATTCTCCAAAAAATCTGTGCTCGGCGCATACTATTTGCGGATGCGCATTGAGCATCATTAAATTCCATGTGGAACCACTGCGAGGTGCGGAGAAAACAAATGATGGATCACGCATTTTATGTGAAGATATTTTTTGTATTATTCTCTTTAGCATTTTGATCAACCTAAACTTTTATAGAGCGAGTTAAAATTCGTGATGGATGGATGAACGCCACGCGGCACTAGCGATGATGCCGAAGAGGCTATTCCGTTGAAGTTTGCCGTTCAACAAACAGTAGGAGATCAGCAACATTTTTTCCCATGGGATTATTTTCCGTGCAAATGACGATATCCGGCCGCGATGGCGGTTCGTAATTTGATGAAACACCCGTATAATTCAAAATTACACCCTGCCGCGCCTTGGCGTAAAAGCCTTTGTCATCACGGCGTTCACATTCCTCCACGGAACAACTGATAAACACCTCTCGAAAAAAATCACGGCCTACAATCTCTCTGACCTGCCGCCGCGCCTCTCTTGATGGAGAGATAAAGGTGCACAGGCAAATTGCGCCGCTACGCATAAAAATTTTTGCCAATTCCGCAATGCGGCGGTTGTTTTCCGCCCGTTCTTCCAGCGAAAAACCCAAATCCCGGCAAAGCCCCGTACGGATAACATCGCCATCAAGAACCACAATATTGTAATTCCGCTGGAAAAGCTCAAGCTCAACGGCATGGGCCAACGTGGATTTCCCTGCGCCTGAGAGCCCGGTCAGCCAAAAGACCATGCCCTTGTGAGGCTGATGCGCTTCACGCATTTCCTGGCTTACATGGCTCCGCGGGGAAATAAGATGCTGTGAAGCAATACCTGTTTTCATCATCTGTTTCACATTATTAGAATCAACAGCTAACGCTGTCTAACTGATTATCCCTTCATCTCTTAGACAATCATGCATGTGTATTATGCCTACCGGCCTTTGTTCTTCTGTGACAAACAAACTGGTGATCGTCTTCCGGCTCATAATGGACATGGCCTTGGCTACGGGCGCGTCGGCATTCACTGTGGCAGGATTGCGCGTCATGATTGCTTCCGCTTTGACGTTCAACAATCCCGCACTCATGTGTCTTCGGAGATCGCCATCGGTAATGATGCCAACAAGCTTCGCACCGGCATCCACGACTCCGGAGCAGCCGAATCCCTTGCCTGTCATGACAAGCAAAACATCGCTCATGATGCTGTCCATTTTCACAAGCGGCAGAGCGTCGCCCATATGCATAATGTCCTTCACCAAACGGAGCTTTCTGCCCAGCAGTCCCCCTGGATGGAACGCTTTAAAGTCCTGTGCGGTAAACCCTCTGGCATTCAAGAGCGCCATGGCCAGGGCGTCCCCCAAAGCCATGCTTAAAACTGTCGAGGTGGTCGGCGCACACGCTATCGGGCATGCTTCCCCCACATCCGGCAGCAACAGCAGGATATCGGCGCTTTTGCCCAAACGGCTCTGCGAATTGCCGGTGATGGCGACTATCGGCACTCCCAGGCGTGCGGCGTGCCGCAAAATATCAATCAATTCCGCTGAATCCCCGGAGTGGGAAATCACAATCAGCGCATCATGCGGCATCATCATGCCCAGATCGCCGTGACTGGCTTCAACTGGATGGATAAAATACGCCGGAGTGCCGGTAGAGGTCATCGTTGCGGCGATTTTGCGCCCCACATGCCCGCTTTTACCTATGCCGCTCAGGGCGACACGCCCTTTGATATTCAAAAGCGTATCCACACAACGCAAGAAATCCGTGCCCAGCGCGCCAGCCAGATGCGCCAACGCTTCAGATTCTTTCAAGATGACTTGTTTGCCCAGCGTCAACGCGGGCTGATCTGACTGCATCAACATTCCCTTTTCCGCCCACTTCTTCCGTCCTCGCCACAGGAGGCGGAATTATCTGCGGCATCCGCAAACGCCTGAAGCCACATGTCGGCCAATTCGCGCAAAGCGCCATGCCCGCCTGGAGTGGAGAGAATCCAGTCCGCGCGTTCCAATACTTCACCGGATGCGTCGGATACGGCCGCCTTGAGGCCGCAGTGCGCAAAGGCCTGAATATCCGGGATATCGTCTCCCAAAAAAACCACCCTACTCCCGGGGATGCCCGTTTCTTCGAGAATCTCCCGGCAACACGCTGACTTGTCTCCAGACCCCAGCCGGGAAACAGTGATGCCCAAATCATGAAGACGAGCTTTGAGCGCCGGGCTGTCGCGCCCGGAAAGCACGGCCACTTGCACCCCATGTTTTTGCAATGCCTTCACAGCGAAACCATCGCGCACGTTAAAACGCTTGATCGCTTCGCCGTCTTGGCCATAATAGAGCCCGCCATCCGTAAGTACGCCGTCAACGTCAGTTATAAGCAGCCGGGCTGAACGCAAAAACGCCATAATCCGGGAAGAGATACCGGCGGATTCCGTATAATCCGCGGGAGTTTCTCCGGTCAAGATTCCACGCACGGCCATCAAGTCTTCAGGTGTATCAACTGATGGACCATGCCTCTGCGCTTCCAGAACATGTATCGGTATGCCCGCTTGCAGCAATCGCAGTTGTTCAAGGCTTTCAGTCTCTTCCAGAGACGATGCGGGCAATTGCCCGAACTTGTGCAACGCCTCAACTTTGTAGGCATATATGCCGAGATGCCCCCAATATTGCGTGGATATCGTCGTATTTCTTCTGTACGGTATGGGAGATCTGCTGAAATATAAAGCCCTGTCAGCAGTATCGCGCACGACTTTCACCAGGCTGGGATTTTCCGCTTCTTGCGCTGTAATGGGAAAACACAGTGTGGCAACGTCCATATTGGGCATGGAATGGAATGCGCGCAGCAAAATCTCTATGGATTCGTGTTTGAGCAGCGGCTCATCGCCCTGAACATTGACGTATATGTCCGCCGGAACGGATTTCGCCACTTCCAGCATGCGGTCCGTTCCAGACGAGCAGCGGCGGGAGGTCATCATGGCCTTGCCGCCAAAGTCGCGCACAACAGCGGCAATACGTTCGTCATCTGTGGCGACGATTGTCTCATCCACATACTTGGCCCGCAATGCCGCCTCATACACGTGCCGGATCATGGGCTTGCCGGCAATATCCAAAAGCGGCTTGCCCGGCAGCCTGGTGGAGGCGAAACGCGCGGGAATGACAACAACTGTACGCATACGTTCAAAAAGCCTCTGCGGGTACGGCGCCTTTCGCCACCGCGTCCAGCTTGACCAACTGAGACAGCACGGACGGCAGATCCTTTATGGGCAGCATATTGGGGCCGTCGCACAAGGCCCTGTCCGGGTCCGGGTGCGTTTCCATGAATACGCCGGCAACGCCCACAGCGACAGCGGCCCTGGCAAGAGCGGGAACAAACTCCCTTTGCCCCAGGCTCACGCCATCCCCGGCTCCGGGCAGCTGCACGGAATGCGTGGCGTCAAAGATGACCGGATGGCCGCTGCGCTTCAGTATTTCCAGAGAGCGCATATCCACCACCAGGTTGTTGTACCCGAAGCATGTCCCGCGCTCACACACCAGGATGCGGTCATTTCCCGTTGCCGTAGCCTTCTCGAGGATGGAACGCATGTCCCAGGGCGCCATGAATTGCCCTTTTTTGATGTTCACGGCCTTTCCCGTGGCCGCGGCACAGGCCACAAGGTCGGTCTGACGGCACAAAAAGGCCGGGATTTGGATGACATCCGCCACCTGCGCCACAAGGGCCACCTGCCCGATATCGTGAACATCCGTCAGTATCGGAAGCCCAACGCTCTCACGCACTTCGGACAGAATGGAAAGTCCCTCGTCAATGCCCACACCGCGAAAACTCCGCCCGGAGCTGCGGTTCGCCTTGTCAAAGCTGGACTTAAAAATGAGTGGGACAGCCGCCCTCTCAAACACCTCCCGCAATGCGCTTGCCGCCTCCAAAGTCTGCGCGCGGCTTTCCATCACGCACGGCCCGGCTATGCATACCAGGGGAGATGCGTTGTCCACATAAATTGATGCCGTGATCCGCATAGCGCCGCCTTACAGCCCGGAACCGGAGCAGGACGAATACTGAGGAAAAATCATAACAGAAGATTTTCGCGATAATCGTGACAGGTGTCAAGTGCGCAATGCCCTGATCAGCCGCCAGACAGGCATCCAAAAGCGTTCCGTTTTCCTCATGAAGGCCCGGTTTCTGATCCGTTGCAGCCGGGAAAGCGGCGCGGAGACCCTTTCGGCCGGGGATATCCCCTTCCGGTACCCTTGCGCGGAAGGCATCAGAATGAACTCCTCCAGGCGGTCTTCCAGGGCGAGCCAGCGGCTATGGCCGATGACCACGGATTGCCGCGCGGCTTCGCCCAGTTGCGCGAAGCGGGAGAAATCAAGCGGCTCCGGATGATCCGCATCGTACAAGAGGCCGTTCACGCCATGGAGAATATATTCGTTCATGGTGCCGTTATCCGGCGCGACAACACACTGTCCCCGGGCCATGGCCTCCAAAAAAGACAAACCGATGCCCTCTTCACGGCGGGGGGCGAAAAAAATATTGGCGCGCCCAAGAACATCCAGAAAATCGCGCTGCGCGGCAAACCACGTTGAGGTGGTGATAGCGTACTCTTCCCGGTCCGCTTCGGTCGGCAGCGTAGGCTTTGGGCTGCCCGGATCAGGCGCGACGTGCAGATGGACGGCGTCAAAACGCGTCCCCCGCAGCAATGCCCGTACAATAGGCCAGGATATCAGCTTTTCGTGCCGGATCCAGAAAAAGGCGCGGGCGGACTCGGAGGGCGGTATGCGGTCCCCAGGGGACGGATAATACCGGATAAAAAAGCTGCGCAGGCCAAAGCTTGTGGCTATGCCATGCAACACCGAGGAAAAACTGAGTATTTTACATCCCTGAAAAGGCTCCCAATACCAGCCCAAATGGCGCCGGGGCCCCAGGTGGATGCCGAAGGTATCCAGCATCGGAATGTGGATGACGTTTGGATGGAGTTTGCGAAAATACGGCTCAGAACTCTCGCACCGGCATTGAAACAGAATGATCGCGTCATAATCGGCCACCTGGCGAAACGGTACCGCTTTCCCGCCCCGCCATGCGTCATCCCAGAAAAAATCCACCGTATGCCCGCGTCCGCGCAGGATATCGGCAAGGAACCGGGAGGACAGCGTCCTCTGGTGATAGGAATGGTCCACGTAAGCGATCCGGACCATGTCGGCTAGCCCTTGATGTCCTTTTGCGCGGTCCCCGCAAACCAGCGGTACGTCTTTTCCAGCCCCTCGCGCAGGTCCGTCTTCGCCCGCCAGCCCAGGGCGTCAAGCCGGCTCACGTCCAGGAGTTTCCGTGGAGTGCCGTCCGGCCTGGAGGGGTCCGTCAGGATGGCGCCGCGATACCCCACCACGTCCGCCACCAGGCGGGCCACTTCCAAAATCGTGAAGTCCGCGCCGCAGCCCACATTGATGTGCTCCACGGCGCTATACCGTTGCATGAGGAAGACCAGGGCCTCGGCCAGATCGTCAACGTACAGGAACTCCCGCCGTGGACTGCCCGTGCCCCAGATGGTCACGGAGCCGGCCCCGGCCTCTTTCGCCTCATGGAAACGGCGGATGAGCGCGGGCAGGACGTGGCTGTTTTCCGGGTGAAAATTGTCGCCGATGCCGTAGAGATTGGTGGGCATGGCGGAAATGGCGTCGAAACTGTACTGGCGGCGATAGGCCTGACAGGTTTTGATGCCCGCGATCTTGGCGATGGCGTACCATTCGTTGGTCGCCTCCAACGGGCCGCCGAGCAGGTATTCCTCTTTGATGGGCTGCGGGCAGAGCTTGGGATAAATGCAGGACGACCCCAAAAACAGCAGTTTTTTGCAGCCGTTTTTGTAGGCGCTGTCAATGACATTGGTCTGGATCAGCAGGTTGTCGTGGATAAAGGCCGCGGGAAACACGGAATTGGCGTGGATGCCGCCCACCTTCGCCGCCGCCAGAAACACGTATTCCGGCTTTTCGGCGTCGAAAAAAGCCCTGACCGCCCTCTGCTCGGTCAGATCCAGTTCGCCGCTCGTGCGCAGGATCAAATTTGTAAAGTCCGCCGCACAGAGCGCCCGGACAATGGCGGCCCCCACCAAGCCCCTGTGTCCGGCCACGTAAATGCGGCTTTCCGGCTCCATGGGCGCGGCGGTCATTCCCTGGCCTCGTGCACGGTAAAGCCCGCATGCAGACACAGACTGTCGCGCCTGGCCTCCCCAAAGTCCTCTTCCACCATCTCGCGCACCAGGGCGGCAAAGTTGGTCCCGGGCCGCCAGCCGAGTTTCGCATGGGCCTTCGCCGCGTCGCCAAGCAACGTTTCCACTTCCGTTGGCCTGAAATAGCGGGGATCAACGCTGACGATAGTCGAGCCGGACCGCAGCAGGGGATTATTTTTCAGCTTGGCCAGCATGTCGGCAAAGAAGGCCTCCCTGGTTGCGGAGATTTCCCCGGCGGTCTGGCGCTCCATGAGCTCGATCAGCGTCCCCTGATCGAAACCCGCTATCTTGCCGACTTCGCGCACGCCTTCGCCTTCCCAGGCAAGGGTCAGCCCCAGACCGGACGCGGCCGCATCAATGAACTCGCGCACGGAGTGCTGCTCTCCGGTGGCGATGACGTAATCCTCGGGCTTTTCCTGCTGCAGCATGAGCCACATCATCTCCACATAGTCCCGGGCGTGGCCCCAGTCGCGCAGGGCGTTCAGATTGCCCATGTACAGGCGGTCCATGAGTCCCAGGATGATGCGCGGCAAGGCCCGGGTGACCTTGCGGGTGACGAAGGTTTCGCCACGCATGGGGGACTCGTGGTTGAAGAGGATGCCGTTGCAGGCGTACATTCCATAGGCTTCTCGATAATTAACCGTTATCCAATATCCGTAGATTTTGGCGCAGGCGTAAGGCGAGCGGGGATAGAACGGCGTGGCCTCGGTTTGCGGGGTTTCCCGCACCAGGCCGTACAACTCCGAGGTGGAGGCCTGATAGATCCGAGTCTTTTGCGTAAGGCCCAACAGGCGCACCGCCTCAAGCACGCGCAACGTGCCCAGGCCGTCCACATTGGCCGTGTACTCCGGGGAATCGAAGGAAACCTTCACATGGCTCTGGGCGCCCAGATTGTAGATTTCGTCCGGCAGGATTTTTTGCACCAGGCTTATGATGTTGGCGCTGTCCGTCAAGTCGCCGTAATGCAGGAAGAAGCGTTTGTCCGGCGTGTGAACGCCCTGGTAGATGCCGTCCACCCGCTGGGTATTGAACAGCGAAGAGCGCCGTTTGATGCCGTGCACCTCATACCCCTTGGCAAGCAGAAAGCGCGCCAAATAGGCGCCGTCCTGGCCGGTTATGCCGGTGATCAGTGCTTTTTTCATGAAACGCTGTCCTGCGGGAAAAGTGTGGATGGGAAAAGGCGTATATTCAATAGGTCAGGGAAAAGCGCGCCGTCAACCCTGACGCACTATCACTTTATCTTTTCACATCGAGCAGCTCGTAAACCCGGTCTCCCTCCGGAAATGACGCAATCTGCCCGCCCAAAATCAATCTGCTGGTATAATTTAAGTGTTCAGGATTATTGGTCGTCAAGCGGTCGCCACGGATTATGACCGGCCGCCCGGACGCTATGACGGAAAAAGGAACGAGCTTTTCAAAATGATGAAACTGGTCGGCCCAAATATTATAGGTGAAAACATCGGGATAGAGCGTCCTCAGAATTTCTCCATAGCGTCCGGCCACATAGTGATTTCCGAAAGATAAACCGTGTGATATTGTAAATGTGTTATAGGATTCAACGATAGCCTTTCCTTGGAACATCGGATCGTCGTAATTGGAAAATTTCCCAGTGAAAACCTCTCTAGCGGTTGTTGTTGCCGTAGCATAGAGCGCATAACACGATGTAACAAGAAACACCAGGCAAACAACAGATGCCGCTGTCTTCCTGTAAACATTTTTCGCAAGAGAGAGATATATCAGCGGGATAAAAAATATAGGGAAGTACAGGGGCATCACATAGCGCGAATGGTAATGTTTCCCGATCAGAACAAGTAAAATAAAAACAGAGAGCATGTACAGCAAGGAAGCCTTCCAACCCAGGAAATGTCTTCTTTTTCTGAAAATAAAGAGGCCAACAAGATTTGCGGCCAGCAAAACAACAAACGGGATGTTAAAGGAGAGCATCTTGCGCATATTCGCCCGGAAGATGTCCGGGGAAACCAGGCCCGCCGGCCCCTTGCCATAGTGCCCTTCGTGCGTCGCAAGACTGACGAGCCATGAAACGGTCCGGGGCAATTCATTCCAGAAAAGCGGCAGACAAATAAGCGCGATGCAGACGAACCCGAAGAGATAGTACAGTCTGCTTTTTGTATCTTTCCAGAAAAAAAAGGACATGAAAAAAATGGGCAAACAGGTGATTTTCGTAAAAAAAGCCAGCCCGGTCACGATTCCGGCACCCCACGCGAGAAGACGAGACGGACAAGGCGGATTCAACGTACTTTCCCGCCACCGCATGAGCGTCATCAGAACCAGCAGCAAACACAGCGACGGGATCAAAGACTCCGGCCCCAACGCCTCGGATTGAATCATGATAAGCTGAGGGCTCATAAACGGACTGGCCAGGATAACGAGGAGCAGCGCGATGTTCTTGAAAGAAGACCACGCCCAGGCCGCGACCGCCGCAAGAATGACAGCCTGCAGAGCAAAAAAACTGATGAAAATATTTTTCAAATACCATTGCGGATGCGTCAGCACAGAGACAACAAGGCTGTTCGTGTTCGCATCCGGCGCAAAAAGGGAGTACATACGCAAAAACAGACCGCACAGGATTTGCACGACCGTGCCGGGATGATCCGTGTGCCAGACGCCGTGCCCTGTGGCGACATTCAACCCGTTCAAAAGATACGCGTATGTGGGATCGCCAACCAAGAGCCAACGCTTTGATGAAAAACAGTAGCTCGTTGCGCTCCAAAGAAAAAAGAGAACACCAAGCCCGATAAGAACGTAGCCAATGGTCCTTCGAGTGTTAGCGGCAAGTTGCACACGCTCTCCTCTATCCAATTTCAACGGATTATTTGCGCCGTATGGCGATAAACGCGAACATCGCCAGCCGCTCTCCGAAAACGGACGCTCCGCGCTCCACCATCCGGACAAAGGGAAAAGCCCCCCCCGGGACCAGCGCCCGAAGCGATACCCCGCCCGACGCAAGATAGCTGAACGGATAATCCAGCCGGAGCGTTTCCAGCGCAAGTCCGGGAAAATGCCCGGCGAACCTGGCGAAGTCGCGTTTGAACACCATCCAGGGCAGGGCTCCGTTGGCGCCGGAGAGCGGTCCTCCCGGCGGGAAAGACCAGTCCTCGGCGTCCGGCTCAAACGGCTCCGCGTGCAGATTCCGGTAAACCGCCCTGCTCCAGGGGGTATTCCAGGGCTCCCACATGGCGAGGACGCCGCCCGGAGCCAGGGACCGCTCTGCCTCGCGCAAAAACGCCGCCGCGTCCGGAATGTGGTGGAAGACATCCACCATGAGAATGGCGCGCAGCATCCCATCGGCGAATGGCAAGGCGCGGGCGTCCAGGGCCATGTCCACGCCGCTTACGGGGAAAACCTCGGAAGTGATGCACTCCGGCAACAGTTCCTTCAGAAAGCCGCCGCCCGATCCCAGTTCCAGAATCCGGCCGGAGCGGACGGCCGGAGCGGGGATGGCGGCGATCAAATCCCCGTACCATTCCTCGTAAATCCTGCGGAGGAACTTTTTCTCCCTGATTATCCTTTGCCGCAGCCGCGTGGTGCGCGGGTCGTCAGGGGTGAGCCCCCTGGTGAGCGGATGCGCCAACAGATTTTTCAGCATGTCAGGGCACGAACTTGATGCGGCGGGCGGCGAAACAGACCATTTTCAGCAAAATCCACCCATCGCGCCAGCGTGAGATGTTGGTGTCGCCATACGTGCGTTCCCGATAGCGGACCGGCAGGTCCACTATCTCCAGATTGAGTTTCGCCGCGCCGAAAAGCAGGTCAAAGTCGCCGAACGGATCAAAGTCGCCGAAGTACCGTCTGTTGGCGGCGAGTTGCCGGTAGTGCTCCCGGCTCAAAACCTTGGTCCCGCACAGCGTATCCTTAATAGGGCGCCCCAAGAGCCAGGAAAACGCCCAGGAGAAGAATTTGTTGCCTATCAAGTTGAGGAAGCGCATGGCCTCTTTTTCCTGCGGATAGACCAGCCGCACGCCATTAACAAACTCCGCCCGCCCCGAGGCGATGGCCTCATAAAACTGCGGCAGCGTCTCCGGCGGCATGGTGAGATCCGCGTCCAGAATCATCAGCACGTCGCCCGCAGCCGCCTCAAAACCGGCGCGCACGGCGTCCCCCTTGCCTTTTCCCGGCTGGCGCAGCGTCTTTACCGTGCGGTGGGAGTACGCGCGGGCCATCTCCTGGATCGTGTCCCAGGTATTGTCCGTGGAGTTGCCCTCCACGAAAATAATCTCCGTGCCCGCTCCCATATCCGGAGTGCGCTTGAGCGCGGCCTCGATGTTGCCCGCCTCGTTTCGCGCGGGAATAACCACGGAAACCGACAGGGCTGACGGAGCTTCCGGCATGAGCCGCGCCACCTGCACATGAAAAAGATCAAGGAGGGAAAAGGGCCAGAGCTTCGCCAGAACACGGTTGCAGAGGCTTGAGAGCACGGGAACCGGAAACGGGAAAAGATAATCGTCAAGGGATCGAATAACCTGAAAACCGGCCAGAGAAAAAAGATCGGCCATATCGCTTGGGGTAAGCCAGTTCTGGGCAAGGCGCGGCGTCACGGCCCCGGTTTTCTGGAGCAATTTGAAGGGATGCTCCCACAGATGGCTGTGAAAGTTCACCAGAATGCGCGTGTCCGCGGAGCAGAACTGCCTTATGTTTTTGAACAGCTCAAGCACGTCCCAGGCGTCATTGACCAAATCGGAAAGGATAATGACGTCAAAAGGCTCGCCCAAAAGATCGGGGTTTACGTCCTTGCGCAGATGGTGGGCGTCACAGGCGATGTAGTGCAGGTGCGGATGGCGCTTTTCGGCAATGCGGAGCATTGCCGGAGAAAAATCCACGCCCACCCCGCAAGCGGGCTTCAACGCGGCCAGCAAGTCCCCTTCGGCGCACCCCAGCTCCAGCACGCGCAAGCCCTCGGGCACAAGAAAACGATAGAGGCGGCGCAGATAGCCCTGGTAGTGCGCGTGCAGCCCCTTGCGGCTCCGGTCGCCCTGTTCGGCGACAGTCTGCCAACAGGACAAGCGTTTCGCCGCGTATGCCCTGGCGGTATCGTCGGCATACGGGGCCGCGTTGGTATTCATCGCCTCTTCTCCGAAAAAAGGGTCACGATTCGCACCGCAACCCTTGAGCAATCTGATGGGCCATACAGCTTTCTCCGCCTTTCATCTGACCCGATTTTAGGCCAAACCGCCTGGCGATGCAAGCCCTCCGCTTGAGCTATTTTTCCTCGAGAACCTGCTTCACAAAAGCCTTTAAGTCTCCTCCGGTCTTCAGACGGATGAAACGGTTCGCCACGGCTTCCACGTAGCGTTGCGTCTCCGGATACGGCGGGATGCCTCCGAACTTCCGCACCGCTTCAGGTCCGGCGTTATAGGCGGCCAGCGCCAGGCGCACATCCCCGAAAGCGGCAAGCTGGGCCTTGAGATAGCGGCTGCCCGCGTCAATATTGGACTCCGGGTTTAAGGGATCGGCGAGGTGCAGATCTTTGCCCGTCTTTGGCATTATCTGCATGAGTCCCTGGGCGCCCTTTGGAGAGACCGCGGACGGATCCGCCCCGGATTCCACTTCCATCACCGCCTGTACCAGCGCCCTGTCCAGGCCGTGCCTTTTGGAAGCCTGAATGATGAGAGCCTGAAACTTTGAGGAAGGCGTCCCTTTGGGAAGCCGGAAACTGTACTCGCCGGGCGCATGCTCGGCGGCGAACGCTTGCGCGGCCGCAGCGACGGCCAGGCAGCAAAAAAGGGGAATGAGGCGCTTTAACATGCGGCGCGACACCTCTGAAAACAAAGTCCGCCAAGATTTTTGAACCTTGACGGACTATGGCGGATATCAATCTGGTGGGCCATGTAGGACTCGAACCTACAACCAATGGATTAAGAGTCCACTGCTCTACCAATTGAGCTAATGACCCGGCCTGGCCGTCACACGAGAGCATTGTTCGCGCACCGGCGGCGTGGATGCGCTCATTACCCGCCCTGCCCCCTTGGTGTCAACACGAATCCATAACTTTTTCCGGCGGCCGCGCGGTACGCGCCCGATTTGAATCTTCCGGCGAATTAACGTAGAGGACGGTGTTCGACATCAAAAAAACGCCCCTCGAACAGGGCATCCTGGATACCATTTATGAACACCATTCTGGGACTGCGGTTCCGGGAAAACGGCCAGATATACACCTTCGATGCCGCGGGGATCGAGGTCTCGTCCGGCCAATACGTACTGGTCGAATCCGAACAGGGCGCGGCCGTGGCCCGCGTGGCGTGCGTCCAATCCTGCCCCGAAGACATGCCGCATCCGGACTTCAAACCCATTTTGCGAGCCGCGACGCCGGAAGACATGTCGCTCCACAGGGAAAACCTCAAGCTGGCCGTGGAGGCCATCCGCCAGTGCCGCCAGTGCATTGACGAGCGAAAGCTCGACATGAAGCTCGTGGATGTGGAGATACTCCTGGACCGCTCCAAAATGATCTTCTACTTCACCGCGCCGGGCCGCGTTGACTTCCGCGAGCTGGTCAAGGATCTGGTCAAGTCGTACCGCGCCCGCATCGAATTGCGCCAGATCGGCGTGCGCCACGAGACGCAGATGATCGGCGCTCTGGGCAACTGCGGCCAGATGTGCTGCTGCGCCCGCTTCATCCGCAAATTCCAGCCAGTGACCATCAAAATGGCCAAGGAGCAAAATCTTTTTCTGAATCCCACGAAAATCT
>Ga0123354_10001156_pt1 | contig 30896 bp, 25 predicted proteins | sample TergutLab28metaG_2_FD_97872 | JGI IMG/M metagenome (GOLD analysis project Ga0123354, IMG submission 97872) | Labiotermes labralis P4 segment gut microbial communities from Petit-Saut dam, French Guiana - Lab288 P4 | ecosystem: Host-associated > Arthropoda: Insects > Digestive system > Gut ... | reverse complement strand
TAATCTCCTGCGCGCCCGCAGGCGCGCAATATAAGATTAGTTCTTTAAATAACAATGGGGGGTCTGTCTTTTTTTTGAAGACGGCTCCCTTTTTTTATGGTGCTTCGCAAGTTGCACCTTTTTCTAACATACATTGCCCGACCGCGTTTTCTGTTTAAGAAGACCGGACGGGCATTTTTTTATTTATAGATTTTAGATTTTCAGATTTCAGATTTTAGATTTTGAATCGTAAATCTTAGGTTGTAAAATAAATAACGTGACTTAAAAACAAGGTCATGAAGCTACGCTTTACCCCCCGACTACCCCCCAACCCCCTGAGGGGGGAGTTTTAATTCCCTAACGGGAATTGAAGGGAATTGAGGCTAGGCTTTATATCTTCATAATTGACTACGACGATTTTTCGATTTCATAATTTATAATTCATCATTGAGTTCATGAGGCAAGGCATTATCCGCTGGTATCCGGCAAAAGTGAAACATACAGCGGAAAAAAATATTCACCGGTTTTTGGAACAAGCGGGAATTGAACATTACATTCCCTTGCAAGACGGTAAAACAGCCGTTCCGGGATTGATTTTCGTTCATACCGATTACGCTCGGGCAATTTCGCTTCGGGAAGAATCGGGGAATGCTATCTCCTATCTGCCCGACAGCATCAACCAAGGGTTTCAGGTGGTTTCGGATACAGAGATGCAGCAGTTTCTTTTCTTGCAACGCTTGGCGGGGAAGTTCTACTTTCTGCCCGATCCGGAGAATCTGAAGGGAGGAGAGAAGGTTCGAGTTGTCGGAGGCGAATTCGCAGGGATCGAAGGGGAACTGTATCGACTGAGGGGTCACAAACGAGTGGTCGTTCGACTGGGGAATATGCTGTCGGTGGCAATGAGCGAGTATATTGCCAAAGAAAATCTGGAGAAATTATGAATTATGAATTAGGAATTAGGAATTAGGAATTAGGAATTAGGAATTATTGGAACGCAGATGACGCAGATGAGATGGGTAAGACAGATGAACACGGATTTTTTTATTATGATAAATTATGTCCCGGGATTGGATCGGGATTTAATGCAATAGGCTGAGAAAATATGAAAATACTTATTTCCGGCTCGGCGGGTTTTATCGGTTTCCATTTGGTCAAGAGATTGTTGGAAGAAGGAAACGAAATAGTAGGTGTGGATAATATTAACGACTACTACGATGTTAGGCTGAAATATGTCCGACTGAAAGAAACAGGGATAGAGCAAGACCAAGTGGAGTATGGAAAACCGGTTCAAAGCATTACTTTTCCGAATTATCGATTTATTAAACTGAACCTGGAAGACCGACCGGCTATGGAAAACTTGTTTGCGGAAGAGCGTTTCGATAAGGTTTGTCATTTAGCGGCACAAGCGGGAGTCCGTTATTCGATTGAAAATCCTCATGCTTATATTGATAGTAATATTGTTGGCTTCATGAATATTTTGGAAGGTTGCCGATATAATAAAATTAAGCATTTGGTTTATGCAAGCTCAAGCAGTGTTTACGGTAACAGTGACAAAGTACCGTTTTCGGAAGAAGACCGAGTGGATTATCCTATTAGCCTATATGCCGCCACCAAGAAAGCCAATGAACTGATGGCACATACTTACAGCCATTTATATCATTTACCGACAACGGGATTACGTTTTTTTACGGTTTACGGACCTTGGGGAAGACCAGATATGGCACCGATGTTGTTTGCTAAGGCAATAACAGAAGGGAAACCGATTAAGGTTTTTAATCATGGGGATTTGAGCAGGGATTTTACGTATATTGATGATATTATTGAGGGTGTGGTTCGGGTGATAGATAAAATACCTTCCGGGAATGAACTGCATCCGTATTATCAACTGTTTAACATCGGGCATTCGCAACCGGTTCCTTTGATGGAATTTATTCATGTGATGGAAGAATCAATGGGGAAGAAGGCTGTTTTGGAGATGTGGCCGATGCAACAAGGGGACGTGAAGATCACTTATGCGGATACAACAAGATTAGCACGTGTTGTACACTACAAACCTGTTACTGAGTTAAAAGAAGGTGTTAGGGAGTTTATGGAATGGTACAATCAAAGGAATAAAAACTAACAATGCCATCAGAAAATAACAAACGCATAGCAAAAAATACCTATTTCTTTATTTGATAGTGTCATGAATTATTTGATTTGCATTGAAAAGTAATATTACTTTTAATAAAAATTTACAAAACTATGAGCGCAAGTAAGTATTTTTAAAATATATTTTGTAAAACTCATCTCTAAAAATACATTATGAAAATATTAGTAGAAAATTCAACGTGGAATAATATGGGTGATGGCTGGTATCAATTTGCATTGTACTTTTTATTAAAGAAAATATACAGCGAGCATGAGGTTTCTATAGGTGAAGGACCAATGAGACGCAGTTTTAGAATCAATAATCCGAAACAGCTAAAAAATTGCTTGGATATTATGCTGTATCAAAAGGCAGATGTTCATATATTTTCTGGGCCAATATTACCTTCATTATTGAGAGATTACAAAAGGAAAATTATCGAAATCAATAAGAGAAATGCACAATATGCACTTATTAGTGTATCGGGAACTAGTCTTTCACAAGATAGAGTAAATAAAATAGGAAATTTTTTAAAAGAATATCCGCCTATTCTTTTTATTTCACGTGATGAAGAAACATATAAAGCATTCTATCCGTTTATAAAAAACATCTATAACGGAATATGTACAGCATTTTTAGTAAACAAAACTATACCAACGTATTGTTTTGAGTTAGAAAAGCCATTTTTTATCAGTAGTTTTTATACTGAACCTGAACCATTTTATTCAGTGCGCAACGGAAAAGATTGTACTGTTGAAAACTTGCAAATTCAACGGAAAAAAACATTTTTAAGAATGCCATACACCTATACAAGACATTTCAATTTTTTGCATTCGCAACAGGATGAAGTTGGTAATCATTTAATTGTAAGGACTATTCAAGGTTTTAATCCAAAATTTAATCATATTAACTTTGCTATGCCACATAGTTTTATTAGCTTTAATCCAATTTCGTATTTAGGAGTTACCAAATCAAGTAAATTCGTTGTTTCTGATAGAGTTCACGCTTGTGCCATTGGATTGGCTTATGGTAAACCCGTAAAATTTTCATTTAACACGCCTCGTGCGGGTATATTTGACAGAATGGGATTTGACTATAAATCAAATAAGGGAATCATGTATCCAAATATGGAACGAATTGATGAAGAATATGAAAAATTAATAGCAGTCATAAAAAAAAGTATTTAATTCAAGTGTCATGAAGGAAATTTCAATACTAATTTTAACACATAATGCTCCTTATTATGTTGAAGAAACAATCAACACATTAAATGAGATTACAGATAAAAATGATTTATCAAAATTGGAAATAATAGTATTAGATAATGCTTCAAGTATTGAGACTAAAAATTTATTATTAAAATTAAAATCAAAAGGTTATATTCACAAATTAAAATTTTCTGATGAAAATACCTTTTTTTCAAAAGGAAATAATCTTGCGACAAAATTAGCAATAGATGAAAGTAAATACTATTTGCTTTTAAATTCTGATGTAAGTATCAAAAACAAAGATTGGATAAAATATCTGATTAAAAATAAAAAGAAGACCAATAGTGTTGGGATATCTTTTGGTTATGCTTCCAATCCAGATAGATGCGATGGCTATTGTTTTCTAATTGAAAGAGAGTTATATGACAAATATAAATTAGACGAAGAGTATCAATGGTGGTGGGCTTTAACAAAATTTGAAGCAAATATTCTTAAAGAAGGATCAAATCTTTGTGCTATAAAATTTCACGATAAATATTTGCATCATTACGGAGGTGGGTCAGGAAAAGACTTTTTGAAAGCTCAAATTGGAAACACTTCAAAAGAGACTATTTTATCTTGGTTTAATGAATCAAAAGGACATGTATTTATAAAAAACTTATATTGGGGGTATTCTTTTAATCGTATTATAAAAAAAATATGTCAAAAATCAGTTAAGTGTCATTAAAAAAAAATATTTTTCACAATAGTATTGCAAATATCTTCCAAAAGATTGTCCGCATTTTAGAGCAGTTATTGCTTGTACCTTTTTTTATTGCATCATGGGGAGCGTCGTATTACGGCGAATGGCTTACATTAACCATTATTCCAAGTATATTGGTCTTCTCTGATTTAGGTTTCGGTTCAGCTGCGGCTAATGGATTTGTTCTACGATATGCTTCGGGTGATAAGCAAGGTGCGGCAGATATATTAAATACAGGATTTCGAATAGTTTCTTATGCTGTAATTTTAGGAATAGTTTTAAGCATTGCTGTATTATTTTCAGGTACATATTGGGGATGGTTTGAAAAATCATTGATTCCTGCAAACGATGCAGTAAAAGCTGTTTCGTTTATGATGGCTGCACGATTAATCAGCTTTTATAATCAATTATTCAGCGCAAATTTCATCGCGGCTAGAAAGGCTGATTTGGGAATTAATTTATTAAGTATAAATAGTATTCTTTCTATTTTAGCAGGTGCGGCAGTATTGTTTTTGGGAGGATATATCATCACATATGCTTTATGGCAGTTTATTGTTTCTGTAATATTCAATTTATATTACTGGTGGAGAGCCGATTCAATATTAGATTTAAAAAAAGAATACAAAGGAAAATATGAAAAAGCATTTGCAAAAGAAATTTTTTCCAAAGGTTTCGGTTATATGCTGTCACCTATATGGCAGAGTGTCCTTTTTCAGGGGACGACTTTTGTGGTACGATTGACATTAGGGCCTGTAGCAGTAGCGGTATTTAATACAGTTCGCACTTTGTCTCGTTCCATAAATCAGTTATGTAGTATTATCGGAGGAAGTGTTTTTCCTGAACTTCAATTTGAGTTGGGGAAAGAAAATTGGTTAAAAGGACAAAAAATATATTTATATTCTATACGAAGCTCATTCGTTTTGTCTTTATTGGGTATAATATTTTTGGGATTTTTTGGACTCCCATTGTATAATATTTGGACACACAAAGTATTGACGCCTACTCCGTTAATGTGGTTTATTTTTTTGGTTGGAATTTTAGTCAATGCTGTTTGGTGGACTTCTTCGGTAGTATTTAGAGCCATGAATAATCCTTATCAATTATCTATTTCAGGTGTAATAGCAGCATTTATATCTATAGCAGCATCTTATTTTCTCTGTCTATATTGGGGTTTGACTGGAGCTGCAATAGGGAGTTTAATTTTTGAAATTATTATGTCTGTATATATTTTGCCGTTAAGTTGTAAAATGATGAATTTGTCTATTAGCAAGATATTAAAATTTTAAATAAACGATGGATTTCAGTATTGAATAAAAATATCAAATAATTTCAAACAACGTACTAAATAAATCAAAAAAATATAATCTTACTTTTATAAAAATGATTATTTTAACAATACAAAGACATTTGTATCTTGTTTAAAGTGGCAAATTTTTTATGCAAAATATTGACATTAACTACTTGAAGGGCTGAGTACCCTATTGCTTTGACAAGTAATTGATTTGTTACATTTTGTTGATCATAGTAATTTAATTTATGGTTTTTCATATAAAAAAGAGCAAATACTTTACAGATAAACGATTCAAAATAAAGCCTTCTCGAACACAAGCCTGCCAAATTAATTTAGAAAAACGATCATTCATGGATGATCATCTACTTGAGAAGTGCAATTCGATATGGCTTGTAATCTTATCTCAAGCCAGTATTAGGCATTCGATCATAATTGACATCCTTACGTTGATAGTAATTTGTTTGATTTTACGGATATTCTGTTTTGTTTTCATATTTTATTATCTTGCTCAATGATAAATATTTCGAATATGTTGTATCTTTCTATTAAATAAAAAAATTAATTGATAGAATAAAAAATCAACAAGAAATTTAAATAAAATTGATTAAGAAATGAAATATTTATTATTAATTATTCTAATTCTTTTATGCATCTATCCTTTTTTTTCTTTAAAAAAGGATAAAACAAAACTGTATCAATTACCTTGTCTATTTGGAATGGTAACAGTTGGAATGATTGTTTCTACATTAATAACAAATGTGATTAATGTTAATGGATTGAGTGAAGACGCATTTAATCTCTATATTGTTAACGCCTGCTTATGTTTGATTTGTGCATATTTTGGCTATTCTTTGCCTGTGAAACAAATAAGCAAAGCATATCAATATAATGAAAAGAAGATGTTATTTATTACAAGTATATTTTTCTTCATTGGGTTATATTTCTATTTCTTATTAGGAGAGTTCGACTATGCAGAAAGAAATGAAGGATGGGCGGCAATATTCATTGTGTTTGCAAGATTTACACGCCCGGCTACAATTATAATGCTATTTCTTTTATTAAGGAAATATTCTATTTATAAATTATTGATCGTTTTATTATGGTTATGTATAAGTTTATTTAGAATTGGTGTTGATGGAAGAAGAAGTGAATTTTTTCTTTTACTTTTTACTATCTTTTTACCTTTATTCTTTGTTAAAGGTTATATACCATATAAAAAAAGATTTTTGCTAATAGCCATTGTCTCAGGTATTTCTGTGTATATATTACTCCCAGTGGTAAGAATATATACTCTAGAAAGTTTCTATAGAGGAACAAATAGTTGGAATGAAATAGCCAATATTAATTTTAGCAAAGAACTTTTATTGACTTTAGAAGGAGAAAAAACCAATGATATTTTAGAAGCTACTTATACTCAATATGCTATTAAAGAAACTGGCGAATATAACTATGGTTCTGATTTTTATAACCGTTTAGTTGATCAATATGCATCAAGAACTTTATTTGGAGAAGGAACAAAGGAAAAATTATATATAAATAAAATAGATTTATACTCTGTTCGCCGAAAGGTAAATGAATGGGGAGATTTCAGATTCTATTTAACAAAAACAGGGTTTGTTGATGTATTTGCTATGTTTGGGTATTTCGGCTGTCTCATGTTTTTCTTTTTTGCACGAATATCTAAACGAATGTGGTACGATGCTATTTATACCGAAGATATTATGCATAAAGTGTTTTATTCTAATTTCCTAATATTCATTTGTTGGGCCATATATACTTCTATATCATGGCTAATTGTAGCATTGACCCATTTTTTACTTGTATATCTTCCTATAAAATATTTTTCGCGTGTAAAAAATGTATCTTTATGAAAAAATATATAGTGCTGTGTATTGGTAGACGGCGTAACTATGATGTTGCCTCAATATTAAGTAAGGAAAGTATGCTTGATAAATTGATAACGGATTTTTACTGTTATGGCGGGAAGATAAAATATGAGAAACTTGTCAGATTTTTTTTCCCTGATTACTCCATAAAAGCAATGCAATCTTGCTACAATCCCAGCATTCAGGATAGTTCTGTTATTTCAAGTTGGAGTACAGGTTTTTATCAACGTTTTATGCTTAAGATATTTCCATACTCAAAACATAATGCCTATATTCCAGCAACAAAACATCTATCAAAAATTACCGCGAAGACATTAGAGAATTCTAATATCAGTGCCGTTTATGGGTATGATACTGCTGCTGTAGAAATATTTAAAACTGCAAAATGTAAAGGATTTTTCAATGCCTTGGAACAGTGCGTTGCACCAAGAAAGGCACAAATAAAGATGCACAAAGTATTTGAACATCAATATGGACAATCATTTAAAAAAGAAATACAATGCTGTGAAATATTAGAAAAAAGAGAACAAGAAGAGTGGTCTTTATCCGATACGATATTAGTACCATCTTCTTATGTCCGCAATCAGATGTTATTGGCAGGCGTACAGGATAATAAAATAAAACTTGTGCCTTATGGTTTTGAGATTCCACAAAATATACCACCTATTGAAACAATGATTAATAAAAGAATGGAAAATAGAGAGATTTTTAAAATATTATTTGTTGGTAACTCATCGTTAAGAAAGGGCATACAAGATATAGCCAAAATAGCAAAGATACTGGAAACTGAAAATATTGAATTTAGAATAGCAGGAGCAATTGATTCAAGTATTATAAAATGGTTCAATATTGATAAAATGAAAAACATAAAATTAATGGGTATACTTGATAAACAACGACTGTATGAAGAATATCAAAATGCCGATATGTTTATTCTCCCATCATATTTGGAAGGGTCGGCGATGGTGATATTAGAGGCGTTAAGTTTTGGATTACCTGTGGTTACAACAGAAGAATCCGGTTCTTGTATTACGTCAGGAATAGATGGTTTTGTATGTAAAGCTGGCGAAGTTGAAACCATGGTTTCAAATATAGAAAATTTAATGAATGAAACTGAACTGAGATATAAGATTAGTCATAGAACAACTGAATTATTACAAAATTCCAGTTTCCAGAATTATCACAAAAATTTAATTAATGCTCTCAAGTAATTATGTATTCCAAACAGCATTATAACAAAAGAACTAATATATCTGAATATATCATAAAATATAAGTTAAGGTCAATCTATATTATATTATATTATACTATACTGTACTGTAAGAAAAAATTGATATGGTTGAATGTGTTTATGTTTTCCAATGTAACAAAACTTCACAGTACAGTTATTTTTGAAAAAAGTCCGAATTTTTTATCGTACGCACGGAATATAATCTTTTCAAAAGGTGTTCATATTGAAGGTAAAGTTCAGTTTTTAACATCGATTAATGCTGAAATAGTTTTAGGAGAAAATGTTTCCATAAATGAAGGAGGTATAATAACTTCCATATTTAGAATAGAAATAGGCAAGAATACTGCAATAGGAGAATATGTGAGTATACGTGATTATAACCACAATTATTTTGATACATTAGTACCAATCAAAAGGCAAGGTTTTATTGGTGCATCTATTATAATAGGGGAAAATGTATGGATTGGACGAGGAGTAATAATATTACCTGGAGTAACTATTGGAAGTGGTGCAATAATAGCCGCAAACTCTGTTGTAAATAAAGATGTTCCTGAAAATGCAATATATGGTGGAGTTCCTGCCAAATTAATAAAACACAGAGAATGAAAGTAACATTATTAACAACAACCAATTCGCGCAATGCCGGAGGTTTATTTTACAGCGTAAAAAACTTGGCTTTTGCATTACTTAAACTTAATTGTAATCTAAATGTATTATCGTATGATGATGAATATACAGCAGAAGATATTGCGACATGGATCAATATTCCAATGTCAATATATAATATATCAAATTTCTACCCAATAAAAAAACTTGGATATTCGTCAAATATATATAAAGAGCTCAAATCCTTAAAACCCGATATTATCCATCAACAAGGTATTTGGATGTATCATTCCTATATTTCTTTACTATACAAAAGAAAAAATCAGAAAATAAAAACTATTATCACTCCAAGAGGTATGCTAGATAGCTGGTCTATTAAACGCTCTGCCTTAAAAAAAAGATTGATTGGTTTTTTATATGAAAATAAAAATTTAAGAAAAGCTGATTGTATTCATGCCTTATGTCAATCAGAATATGAAAGTATCCGTGCTTTCGGATTGAAAAATCCGGTCGCTATTATCCCTAATGGCACAACAATACCTGGATGGAAAAGAGTTTATGAAGAAAAAGAGAAAAAAACAATGTTGTTTTTAGGACGTATCCATCCCAAAAAAGGATTAAAAGAGTTTATTATGGCAATTCATTTTATTAATCAGCATAATTCCACATTATTAAATAATTGGACTTTTATAATAGCTGGCTGGAGCCAAGAAGGACATCAGGAATATTTGCAGAAATTAATAAGTGAATACAAATTAAATGTTTTTTTTGAATTTACAGGGGCTTTATATGGAGAACAAAAAGAAAGAGCTTTAAAAGAAGCAAGTGTTTTTATTCTGCCTTCTTATAGCGAAGGTATGCCTATGGCTGTTTTAGAAGCATGGGCTTATTCTTTGCCTGTATTAATGACTGAATTCTGTAATTTACCAGATGGTTTTATTTCTAATGCTGCTTTTAAAATAGACGTTGAACCAAAATTAATGAGTGAACAATTGGAAATATTTTTTAATTTACCAAAATCACTAATAGAAGAATTAGGCAAGAATGGTTTTCATTTAATCGAAAAAAATTATTCTTGGAATATTATTGCCAAAAAGATGGTCCAACTTTATGAATGGATTTTGAACTGCGGTGAAAAGCCAGAGTTTGTTTTTATTAAATAGAATGATACATAAAAATATGAATAGAAAAACTTCCGAAAGTGATATCTGCATGGTTCAGAACCTCCATATTATAGTTATTTTATACATGAATCAATAAGAAAAGCATTGAAAATACAAGCAAAATTTGTTCTTGATATAGGGATACGGTATGCGAATTTAGCTAAATACCTGAAAATTAGTTGTGAGATAAGTATTGTAGAAATATATCCAAGCGCAAGCGGGATTAAAATGCCTTGATGCTTCTTTCTAGTAGTATCTTATTGTATGGGAATTTATGATAATCCGGATAATATCAATAAAAATAATTTTGATGCGGTTGTTTCCACAGAAGTAATAGAACATTTATTCTATCATATTGAATTGCTTCGATTTGCTAAAACAAAACTCAGTCTTGATTGATATTTGCTGCTTACAACACTTCATCATGGATATTGGAATAATCTTACTTTATTGATATTTAATGCACGGGGATTCTCATCCACACTATTTTGGGATGAGGACATATTAAATTCTGGTCAAAAAGAACGCTTTTAGGTCTTCTTTCGGAGGAAGGGTTTGAAATAAAGGATTTTATTGTTAGCGGAAGATTCCCTTATATGCGAAAATCAATGCTTTTGATTGCTCAACTAAAAAATTCAATATGAATAATTTGCAGGTAGATTTATTTCAATACAAAAACACATTAAGTCGGAAAAATCAAATTGTCCGTTTTATATGGACTATTGTGTGGACAATATTTGCCCACCCGATACCACGGAGTTTGTTAAGTGGCTGGAAACGATTTTTGCTGTGTCGTTTTGGTGCAAATATGCATAAAAAAGCAGTCGTTTATTCTACCGCTAAGGTCTATATGCCCTGGAATTTAGAAATGGATGAATATGCTTGTTTAGCATCCGATGTAGACTGTTATAATGCTGCGACGATTAAGATCGGAGCACATTCTACCATATCTCAAAAAAGTTATTTGTGTTCAGCTTCGCATGATATAACAAAGTCCGATATTCCATTGATAACAAAGCCAATAATTATAGAAGATCAGGTTTGGGTAGGAGCTGATTCTTTTATTGGTATGGGAGTCACCATAGGTCAAGGAGCTGTAATCGGAGCTCGCGCTGCTGTATTCAAAGATGTCGAACCTTGGACAGTTGTCGGAGGCAATCCTGCCAAATTCATCAAAAAACGCGAAATAAAAGACTAAGCATTGCTCGATCTTTCTGTTATCATACTTACCTACAACGAAGAAATACACATTCAACGTTGTATGGAAAATATTCTTCTCATTGCAAAAGATATCTTTGTCGTAGATTCTTTTTCTATAGACAAAACGGTTGAAATAGCAAAATCATTAGGCGCTAAAGTATTTCAGAATAAATGGGAAAACAATTATGCTAAACAATTCAATTGGGCATTAAATAATCTTCCCATTCAAACAAAATGGATTTTACGCTTGGATGGCGATGAATATTTGACCCTTGAAATGATAACTGAATTAACAGAAAAACTATATAATTTGGATGAAAATGTTACAGGAATTATATTCAAACGGAGACATATTTTTCTTGGTAAATGGATTAAACGGGGAACATATCCGGTTAAGCTATTGCGCTTGTTTCAATATAAAAAAGCCGTTTGTGAGCAACGTTGGATGGATGAACATATCCAATTGACAGAAGGAATTGCCGTTGAATTTGATTATGATTTTGTTGATCATAATTTAAATAATCTTACCTGGTGGACAACCAAACACAACGGCTATGCTATTCGGGAGGCGATTGATTTATTAGATATCGAATTGAATCTTTCGGGATCAGGAAAAGAAAATGAATTGACAGGACAAGCGGCAGCAAAGAGAAAACGAAAACTCAGCTATGCTAAAAAGCCCTTATTCATTCGTTCATTCGCTTATTTTATTTACCGATATATATTAAAATTTGGTTTTGTTGAAGGTAAAGAAGGATTCCTTTGGCATTTCCTGCAAGGATGGTGGTATCGCACTTTAGTCGATGCCAAAATATTCGAAATCAAAAAAGCCTGCGGGAAGGATAAAGAGAAAATTATTGATCATATTAAAATGAACTATGGAATTGATTGCCGAAATACATGAAAATCTCCCTCATCACCGTCTGCCGCAACAGTGAAACCCATATCCGAACGACCATCGAATCCGTTTTATCTCAAACTTATCCGGATATCGAATACATCATTGTGGATGGAAAATCTACGGACGGAACGGTGGATATTATTAGGAATTATGAATTAGGAATTAGGAATTATGGGAATATAAGGTTAAGATGGGTTTCGGAACATGATAGCGGTATGTATGATGCCATGAACAAAGGAATCCAATTGGCAAACGGCGAAATTGTCGGCATACTCAATTCCGACGATTTTTATAATTACCCGAATTGTATTGAAACGGTTGCAAAAGTATTTGAAGATTTGAGCATAGATGCTTGTTTTGCCGATGTACATTTTGTTAAACCTGACTGTCCCAATAAAACCGTGCGGTATTATTCGTCTGCCGGGTTTAAGCCATCGAAGTTTCATTGGGGGTTCATGCCGGCGCATCCGACCTTTTTTGTCCGTAAAAAACGATTTGATGAAATCGGGTATTACAAAACGGATTATCAAATTGCCGCCGATTATGAGCTGCTGATAAGGTTTCTTTATACCAATAAATTGAAATATCAATATATCCCGTTGGATATGATAACCATGCGAACGGGAGGGAAAAGTACGCGGTCGTGGAAAAGCAATTATGTTCTCAATGAAGAAATTGTCAGAGCTTGCAAAGAAAACGGAATCCATACCAATCTGTTCTTTTTGTCGTTAAAATATTTCCGAAAGGTTTTTGAATTGATTGTCTGATGGTTCTCTTCCTCACCGGTATTCGTGGCTTTATCGGTTCAAATCTATCGTCCGGCATATCGCTGAACCGGAAAGTTACACAGCAAAACATGGAATATGTCCAACAAACACAAATAAGCATTTTGTGAAACCGGAAAGTTTTTATACATTTGTTGAAAAAAAGAGATTATGACTTGTATCACATTAAAAAATAACATTAACAATTCGCAATTAAGCCTGTTACTTAAACTTTTCGATTCGTGGAATATTGAAGCGGAAGTGACAGAAGTTAATAAAGCCGAAAAGAAAAGTACTCCCCAACTTTTTTCAAAAACACGCGGGATGTGGAAAGACTATGACATTGACGGAAATAAACTTCGTAATGAAGCATGAGGCATAAACGAACAAAACGAAAAATGATTCTTGTTGATACAAATATATTTATAGAATTTTACAGGAACAATTCCGTTATTTGCGAGATATTAGAAAAAGCCGAACTCCTTACACTTAACAAGAAAGATTTTGTTTTTATTCCGAAATTGAAATTATACGGTATGGTTTGATAATCCCGAGAAGACCATTCCCACCTCATCATTTTCTCATTAAAATATTTCCGGAAATTCTTTGAATCGTTAATTCTCAATTCTCAATTTCCTAAATGACTCTCCTCCTCACCGGCATACACGGTTTTGTCGGCTCCAATCTTGTTTCCGCTCTCAAATCTCGTCATTCCATTTACGGTTTGGATATTGTTTCTCCCGTAAAAGAAGGGATAATCAAAACGTATTCATGGGATGAATTGGAATCGTTGCCCGAAGTGGATACCATCATTCATTTGGCAGGCAAAGCCCATGATACGAAAAACAAAAACGACGCGCAAGTATATTTTGATATCAATACCGGTTTGACTGAGAAAATCTTCGACTATTTCCTGCAGTCGAATGCCAAGCAATTCATTTTCTTCAGTTCCGTGAAAGCGGCTGCCGACACGGTGGAAGGAGAAATTCTAACCGAAGATGTTGTTCCAAAACCTGTCGGTCCTTACGGAGAAAGCAAAATTGCTGCGGAGAATTATATTTTAAGCAAAATACAGGGGATTGTGGATCAAGTTCGCAATGACAAGCGGATATATATTTTCCGTCCCTGTATGATTCACGGACCGGGCAATAAGGGGAATTTGAATCTGTTGTATAAATTTGTAAATAAAGGGATTCCTTATCCGTTAGGCGCTTTCGAAAACAAGCGGTCGTTTCTGAATATCGAAAATCTGACCTATATTGTAGAACAGTTCATCTTGCAAAATCCTTCGTCGGGCGTTTATCATTTGGCTGATGACAAACCGATTTCAACCAATGAATTAATCAAGCTGATTGCTCAATCCAAAGGGAAAAAAGCGTGGGGTTGGAAGTTGAATAAGTATCTTATAAAAGCCGTCGCAAGAATAGGGGATGTTTGTAAATTGCCCGTGAATTCGAATCAACTCCAAAAGTTGACCGAAAATTATGTCGTTTCCAATCAAAAAGTGAAACAGGCGATCGGGATTCAAAGACTGCCCGTCGATGTTAAGGAGGGATTGATCAAAACTTTAAAAACCTTTTAGTTTTTGTACCTATTTCTACTTTACACATTAGAAATTTGTTTATCAAAAACAAAAAAGTCCGAAGGACTTAATGTGAGTAACCCCCAATGAGCGAAGCGATTGGGGGTAAAGAAGATACAAGCTCTCTCCCTCAACCCCGTTCAGGGGTTGAATACTTTTGCCAAATAATCAGGGTTTAAATGCTACAGAGCGATAGCGAAGTTGCGATTTAATAAATAATTTGGGGTATTAATCAAAAACAAAAAAGGGAAACTATTTCGTATTAATGGAATGGAAGACCATACCCATATTTTATCTGATTTGCGGATGGAGTGAAGGATATGCAGCTTTTACGGAAAATGAATGGAAACGATTGTTGAAAGAAAATGAACTTGATGCTAATTCAACCCCTGAACGGGGTTGAGGGAGAGAGTTTGTATCTCATTTACCCCCAATCGCTTCGCTCATTGGGGGTTACTCACATTAAGTCCTTCGGACTTTTTCGTTTGTGATAAACAAATTTCTAATGTGTTAAAGTAGAACTATCAAGAAAATAATAATATAAACATTAGGCATGAGGAGTACATTCTTAGTTACTTTGATCGTAGGGTATTTATATCGATAGAAAAGTGAATAACAATAAACGAACAGCCCATAGGGCTTTAATTAATATTGATTCTGAATAAGATATTAAAGCCCTACGGGCTAAAGAAGAGGAGAGTAACGACATTCCTTTTCTATTGATATGAATGCTCTACGAGCAAATATAAGGTCGCATGAGGAGAGTAACGACATTTCTTTTCTATTGATATGAATGCTCTACGAGCAAAAATAACGTCGCATGAGGAGAATAACGACATTCTTTTCTATTGATATGAATGCTCTACGAGCAAATATAAGGTCGCAAAATGAATATTGTTTCGTGTCAACTTGTTTCTCATCACCAGTTTCTTTATTTTCTTACAGTCGCTAACCTCTTCTTAGCGACTTTTCTTTATATAAAGGCTGCAAAGCGCTGTTGCATCTTCGACAAACCCAACGGACGCAGTTCTCATAATTACATTACCGTCCGAGGCGGGGGAATTGTCTGGTGGCTGGCGGCCGTTATGTATTCTCTCCTTTATCTTCCCGAAAGCGTTTATTTTCTTATCGGTATCACGCTGATCTCCGGCATCAGTTTTTGGGACGACATCTCTTCTCTTCCGAATAGAATCCGAATAATCATTCATTTTCTTGCCATCAGTCTGCTGTTTTACGGATTGGGAATATTCCGTATTTTACCTATCGGAATGATTATTCTTGCTTATGTTTTTTTTGTGGGTATATTGAATGCCTGCAACTTTATGGATGGTATCAACGGAATTACCGGATTATACAGCTTGGCAATTTTGGTTGCTTTGCAGTATGTTAACCTGAAAATCGTTGCTTTCGCTCCTCCCGATTTTATCAATTTTGCCGTTTTTGCCTGTATTGTATTTCTGTTCTTCAATTTTAGAAATAAAGCCAAATGTTTTGCGGGAGATATCGGCAGCATGGCTGTTTCGTTCTGGATCGTGACTTTATTGCTTCAGTTAATGCTGAAAACTCAATCCGTCATTTGGATTTTATTTTTGACGGTTTACGGGGTTGATTCGATTTGCACGCTTTTACATCGTTTATATTTGCGACAAAATATTTTTGAGGCTCACCGTATGCATTTCTATCAGGTGCTGACAAATGAGCGGGGAATATCGCATTTGAAAGTATCGGCGGGTTATGCGCTGGCGCAGTTTGTCATCTGCATGATTATTATCGCCTTGTATCGTTGGTCCTTGGCAGCTGCGGGAATTGTCGGAGTCGGTATGTTGGTCTTGTGTTGTATGGGGTATTTACTGAAGTTTATCCCAAAATCTTCCAAAGGGGATATTGGGGATATTGGGGATTACGGGGATTACGGGGATTACGGGGATTACGGGGATTACGGGTCAGGCCCGCAATGACAAGGGTTCCTCAACCCTTAATCTCATCTGAACAGCCCGATTGCTTAAACAAAACAATCGGGCTGTTTTATTTGTATCCCTTGCCGGGACATCAGTTTCTTATCTTTTACGGCTTCTCCGGTTTCTACATAATTCATCACACGTTCCAAAAGTTTTCTATATCTCCTTCGCTAACTTCGCCTTTTTGAGCTTGTTTCAAACTTCGTTTCATTTTGGAGCTTAACTTCACAGGTTCCAATTCAATCCCTTTTTCTGAAAAAAAGGAGGCTAACTCTCGACTGTATTTGCGTAAATCAATATGCGCATACAGTGGTTTTCCTGATGGAGCTCTATCGATGACTATACCTCTTACCGTGTTCATTTTTTATTTATTATCATAATTATGATTACAAATATACAAACAATTTATAATATTCTAATGTTTCGCACTTCATTCTACCGGACTGACAAATAAGATACAACAAGCCTCTTTTAGGCTCACCGACAAAAGCCTGTGGTAATGGATCAACGTAAAAACATGAAGGATTAAAGAATCCGGAACGGATTCGATATGGGTAGTCCGACGTGGATAAAAAATTTAACAACATGAATGTTATTTCGAGGCTTCGCCGCTTTGAGGCGGTTCATTCATTTCGTCACCTGATGTTTCACATCAGGCTACCGATATCAAATCCGTTCCGGATTCTTTAATTTTTGTTTTACCTTTGTTTCGCAGCATATTTTTATAGTTTTGTTAGAATATAAAAAACCTGCCTCATTTATCCTTCAACTGATAATTTCCCCTCGAAATTCCCCAAAAGCGCTCTGCTTTTATTTATGTCATACTCAAACTCTTACACTTTTTATAAAAAAAATCCATTTCTCGTTAAAACCTTTTTTGTAATTTTGAACAAGATTTTTTGTATCACATTGCTTCATCAAATCGTATATTCAATAAGTAAAAATCAATGTATGAATCTTATAGCAAATACAGGCATTCAATTTTTCACTGTCCCGCTGGAAATCAATTTAAACGACAATTTCAAAATGTTTTTCCATGAATGGTATGATACAACAGACGAGCAACTGAAATTGGAAATTGCCCACTTTTTTTCGGAAGAAGATGTGTGGGTGAAAAAACATGACTTGGCAGAACTCGGTTATGCAATGAACGGAAAAGTGACCGAAAGTTGGGAAATTATCAAGGAGGATTTCGATTCGGAAGATAAAAAACAAATCCCGATTGAATCGGAACGCCCCGAAGAATCAGGTTGTTTTCAGGAGTCAATCAGCCGTATCAAGTGGGAAAAGTTTGAAAACATCTGGCTTCCAATGCCGTTTTTCCTTCTCAACGGTAACAAATCGGAATTCGGACCAACCAATTGGTGCCGCTTCAAATTGATTCCCGGCGAAATAAAGGAAAATGTGAAAAAATACGATGTCCTTTTGGCTTTCGACACAAGAAGCGTTTTTGAAAAAGAGAATTTTGAAGAAGAAGACTTGAACGAAACGCCTGTTTTTACCAATGCTTACGAGAAATCGAAGAATTATGCTTTATGTAATAACGAGTATAATTTGTTGGGCTATTGCTCGAAATACGAAAAAGGAAAAGACAAAAACGGATTACCCATAGTGATCGATTGCGATTGGGTGGACAAATATGTGCTGAACCAATTTCATAATATTAACGATATCAATGATTTGAAAATTCGTAAACCCAAATTGAACTATCTGGCGCAGTACTTGTTTCTACTACGATTTATTCAACAACTCGACATTTTACCGAGTGTCGCCTTGTATTCCAACCGTGTGATTGCTTACGGCAATGTCGATTTGGTGGTGGATATCGGAAATTCGCGCACTTGTGCCGTCCTATTTGACAACAGTGATTTTACGAAAACAAGTCCGTTGGAATTACAAGATTTTACGACGCCTGTTGCTAACGGCGAACTCAATAAATACCGCGATTCTTTCGATATGCGCTTAGCTTTCTGCGAAGCTGATTTCGGCGGAAAATTCGGACTCGAAAACAGTCGACAGTTTGTTTATCCAAGTCCGGTTCGCTTGGGGAAAGAAGCAAATCAATTGATACACAAGGCAACCAACATGAATACCGGCGCCGAAAAGACAAGCACTTTTTCCAGTCCTAAACGATTCTTGTGGGATACCAAACCGCAAAAACAAGAGTGGGAATTTGTCCGTTTGGAGGGCGAAACCGCTAAACCGATTTATATTGAAGGTATTTCTAAACAGTTAAATACCGACGGCTCGTTGAATACCGAAGGAAACGGCGGTCTTTTGATGCACTATTCCCGCAGGGCGTTGATGACTTTTGCTTTTCTCGAAATTTTGGTGCAAGCAAAAATGCAAATCAACAGCTACGAACAACGCAATCATTGGGGAAATGAAACAATGCCTCGTCAAATCGGACGGATTATTGTTACCTGCCCGACGGCGATGTCGCGAGTGGAACAGATTGCTCTGCGTAAATGCGCCGAAGATGCCGCCATTATGCTCGACCGTTTTTTTGAAGACAGGTATGATGCGGAAGTTGATGAAAAAGAAGCGCGTGATGCCGTACAAGTGATTCCTTCCGCTAAAAAACTGTCAACAAAGGAGGAACGAACCGAATGGATTTACGATGAAGCTACCGCTGCTCAATTTGTTTTTCTTTATGCGGAAATACACGAACGTTATTTGAAAAATGTGAAGGAGTATTTCGATTTCTACGGAAAAATACGGAATGATTTGAAAGATTATAACAAAAAATCGCTTACAATCGGCTCTGTGGATATTGGCGCAGGGACAACCGATGTAATGATAGCCGCTTACAAATACGAAGATTCGTGGCAATGCACCTTAACGCCCGAGCCGCTGTTTTGGGAAAGTTTCTACAAAGCGGGCGATGATTTGCTCAAAGAGCTTATCCGCCAACTTGTCATAGAAGGAAAGTATTCGCCTGTCGATAAAAAATTGAGAGCCTTGGGCAAAAATCCCGTTGATTTGATGCAGCCGTTTTTAGGAACCGATAACGGGGTTTCTTTCCGTGACAGGCAGTTGCGCAGCGATTTCAATTTACAGGTCTCTGTTCCGATTGCTTCCCGGTTTCTTGAATTGCTGAGAGAAAACAAGCTTGAAAGCCGGATTTTGTCATTCAACGATATTTTTAGTGATAATCCGCCGACTCCAAGCGTGCTGAACCGCTTTAACCGACATTTCGGCTTTGAATTTGAATCCTTGCAATGGCAGTATGAAAAGAAAGTGGTGGCAGCGATTATTGAAAAAACTTTTGATAACTTGATCGGCAAAATTTCTTCATTGTTTTCGTATTACGCTTGCGATATCGTGCTTCTTTCGGGTCGCCCCACCTCGCTTAAACCCGTGGGGGATTTATTTTTGAAATATTATGCCATTTCTCCGAACCGCCTCAAATCAATGAATGACTACCGCGTGGGTCGTTGGTATCCCGAAGATAAACGCTACAACTTTATTGATGGTAACGGCAAGTTTATTAACCCGAAATCCATCGTCACAACCGGCGCCATGATCGGCAGGATTGCAGATAACGGAGGGTTTACCGGTTTTTCGTTAAATCTGAAAGTGCTGAAAGAAAAACTGCTGCCGACAACCTTTTATTTCGGTGAACTCAACGAACAATTAGAGTATGGCAAAACTTTTATTTCGCCCGCCATTAATCACGCAACGGTTGAGGTTCCGTCATTGCCGTTCAGAATAGGCGTCCGTCAGTTGGATATTCCCGTCTATCCTTCGCGACCGTTCTACACCTTCGATTTTAATGACTACAAATTAGAAGACCGAGTGAAAGGAAGATTAGACAACGAAAATGATGTAAATGCAGTTCAAAGAGGCGTTGATGCCGAAAAGAAGAAAATTCTCCGAAATATGCCGCTCAAAGTTACCATCGGACGCGACATGAATGAAGATATTGAACTTCTGCAGATTGAAGAAATCGTTGACATGGAAGGAAACCGACTGCCTAACAACTTTTTCGGTTTGCAGGTTCAAAGTATGAGCGAACCGGATAATTTCTGGCTCGATTCGGGTATCTTTTCTTTGAATATCAACAATTAACATTAACTATAGGAAGTATAATGACAATACAAAATATACGAAAACAACTCGAACTGATAGAAAAAGCCAAGACCTGGATTACCGGTTCATTGGAAGGCGAGAAGCAAAAAAACGCCTACCGTAATATGGTCAATTGTCGTCGCAGGCTGAACAAGAAGATGTTCGCTTTCGAAAACAATCCGGCTGCAGCCATCTACGGCGAAAGTCAAGTCGGCAAATCCTACCTCATCAGCAGTCTGTTATCGGAAGAAGGCAAGCCGTTCAGCTTTACCGATGAAACCGGTGTTGTACATAATTTTATTGAAAAAATCAATCCTCCCGGAGGCGGTAATGAATCTACGAGTTTGGTTTCGCGTTTTTCGGTAAATTACAAGCCGATCCATCCGAAATTTCCGGTTAAAGCAATCTTGTTGATGCCCGCCGATATTGTGTTGGCGCTTTGCGACAGTTTCTACAACGACATAAAAGCCGACCATGCTTTGATTTTGCAAACCGAACAAATCAATTCCGACATTTCCCTTTTGAAAGAACGCCGGCTTGGTCGAAAACCGCAACAATCGTTTTTGAACGAAGACGATGTGTTGGACATGCAAGATTATTTCAAAGAGAATTTTTCTATAAAGGCAAGCAATGTGCTTTTTTCAAACTTTTTCAACGAAATACCTTTGTTGATTTCCAAAGCAAGACCCGATGAATGGAAGGATATTTTTTCGCTTTTGTGGAATAAAAACACAAAATTTACAAACCTTTTCGCTGCCTTAATTTCCGAATACGAAAGGTTGAATTTTTCGGTCTTTGTTTATTTGCCTTTGGAAGCGGTTTTATATAAACACGGTACTTTGCTGGATGTTAACCGGCTGAAGGAAATTTATGCCGAACCGAACAAAATAGAATCGGAATACAAACCCGATACGCAGGTGCTGTTTTTAAGCAACGGACAGGAATGTATTATTTCGTTTGCAAAATCCTATTTGTGCGCATTATCCGCCGAACTGGTATTTTGTCAACAGGAAACATTGCTTGAAAGCAAGCCGTTTCTGAAAGAGACCGATTTGCTTGATTTTCCGGGTGCAAGAGGACGGATGACTCTGCCGGAAAACGAGATTAATGATGAAATTATTCCCGAATTGTTGATAAGAGGAAAAGTTGCCTATTTATTTAACAAATATTCGGAGTTTGAAAAAATCAATATTTTTGTACTTTGCGCCAAACACGAGCAGGCAGCGCAACGTTCAATGCCCGAAATGCTGAATAACTGGATCAATAAATTCATTGGAGATACTCCCGAAAAAAGGGAAATCTTTATCCAAAATTCCAAAATCCCGCCGCTGTTTATTGTTGAAACGTTTTTCAATGTAAATTTGGAATATAATCCGCTGCAAGATAGAGAAGACAATTTGTCGTCGTTGAATTATCGTTGGAATCAACGCTTTGAACGCACGTTGGCGGTAGAATTGCTGAATACGGAAACTTATCAATGGTTTAATAATTGGACTACATCGGTTCCCGACTTTCAAAACATTTTCCTCCTGCGCGACTTTGTTTATTCTGAATCAAAAAGTCAGATTTTTAAAGGCTTCAATGAATATAAAAAGGAAATGGAAGAAATCGATTTGTCAAACTATCCCGATTTTCGCAAAAAACTTCGCCAATCGTTCATCGAATATCCTTTTGTCAAACGCCATTTCGCCAATCCCGACGAATCGTGGGTCGAAGCCGCAAGTATCAACAAAGACGGCGCCCAACTGATTATCGACAAACTGACCATTGCAGCAAATAATATCAATCACGCCCGTCGTGAAAAAACGCTTACCGAACTAAACGAGATTTCTCAAACCATTCTCACAGAGCTGCTCAAGTTTTTCCACAGCAACGATAAGGACGAAGAGCTGCAAAAGGCGAAAGCCACAGCAGGCAATATCCAGCTTCAATTGGATACCGCCTTCAGCGCCGACGGCATTAAACTCTACGGGCAATTAATGAAAGAGTTGATGCTCGACGAAGGCTCGGTACTTGAACTGTATCGCGAGAAGATCGACGATATTGAGCACCGCGATGTGATTAATATGGATATTTACAGCACTTATCGAATGCAGGTGCCGGTTGTTGATAATGATACGGTTGATTCTTATTTTGAGCGCCTTTGCACGCATTATGAAAAAACAACCGAAGAACAAAAACGGCAATTCAAAGCGGAACTCGATGCAAAAGAAATTGATTTGGAAGAGCTTATCAGTGACAATTCCGATTTAATCAAAAACAATGCACAACAGTTGGCTGAGGCATTGCTCGACTATTGGCTTGCATCCGTTACTTTAAATGATAAACCTGCTATTCGATATGTTTTGTCGCCCGAAGGATCTTCCGCTTTGCAGGATTTGACAGACATGTTTCAAAAATTGTTTAAGAAATTAGGCATTGCCAAAAGAATTGCCGAAAAAATACGCCGTTATGTCGATGGGCATAATAAAACCGATCTTCCCTACGAAATAGTTGCCGACATCAGCGCCGAATTGCTGAACAAATGTATCAATACCGTCGGCTTCGAATATTTTGACGAATCGGAAATCAATGACTTGCGCCGGGCAAACGCTAAAAACGGTTTGGGATTAGTTTTTGATCAAAGCGCCAATCCAACGGAGAAATCGGTTGCCGACTTGTTTAACAAGATCGAAAAACGAATGGAATTTATCCGGTTCAAACCCGAAGAAATGAAATCGTTGCCGAGTTACCGCAATTATTTGGCATGGTATAATCGTCTGAAAGTCGCATTTGTATCTGTTTGCGATATTCCCAATTACAATATGGCAGCTAACGAGAAATTGGGTAATATCATCAAAGAATGTGAGTCCGTAAAATATTGAATTTATGGCAAAAGTAATTGGTAAAGAACAATTGTGCAGCACCGACTTAAGGTATTTCAAGGCGGTGCAGGGCATTGACGGAAAAACGCTGTTCGATCGCTACCGATCGCTCGAGATTGTTGTTAAAAACTATGTTGATCCGAAATATCAAGATTTTTTGGCATATCCGGTAAAGGAAGGCGATACCATTACTTTTCATGGGAAAAAATACAAGGATACACCGCTTCTTTTAACTGATTTGCAAGGATATGACAAAACAAAATACTTGAATATCAAAGATGATACGCTTGCTTATTATTATAACAAAATTGATTTGCTCCGAAATTCAGATAAATCAACCGAAGCCGGATTTCTTGCCGACGCCGTAAAGTATGTCGATGACCGCTTTGTGTATTGCTATGATGGTACTGTGGTTTTGGGCGTTTGGGGAATGCAGGTGCGCGATAATGTAAGAGAGAATATCAGCGAAATTTGCAAGAATTTGGTTATTAAAAAGAAAACGCCGGTTGAAGAGCCTATTCAGGAGTTAACCGGACCGACCGGAGATAAAATAGTGCTTCCTCCTCCTTTGTCTTTACCAAAAAATCTTTCGTGGTTCAAACGTCTTTGGATGGCACTTACAAGCAAAAGCTGTTTGAAATTGCTGCTGTGGATTTTGTTATTATTCCTTTTTTTATGGTTGTTATCTTGGCTGTTCCGCAGTTGCGATTTTACTAAACGTCCTGCTCCGATCCCCTACCCGATCGAAAATAAACCATGGATAAAAACCGATCCGCTTGCGGGCAGCGGCGGAATTTACAACCCGGGCAATCCATACGCTCCTGTTCCTACTCCACCGGGATATGCCGGTATATTGCCGCCTCAACAAGGCGTATTACCTTCCTTGGGAAATGTCCCCGAAATAATACCGGGAAATCCTTCCGTTGTCGGCAATCGCTTGAATATTTTATTGGAAAATGAAGATAAGTCGATCATGAATTTGGCTAAAGACTTCAAAACAAAGTATCCCGACAGCGATTACAAGATCGTTTATTACGACAATGCGGTGAAACGGATGCAAATTGAAATTCCTTCGGCTGAACGCGATCTGTTAAAACAAAAAATACCCGATGAGTTTGCACCCGATTATGAACTGTTTGTATTCGACGAGGCTTTGTTTGAAGGTAGTTATGTACCCAATGACCCGGCATTTTCCGATAGAAATAAGTCGTGGTACCTAAAGGCAATTAACGCACAGCAAGCATGGGATATTACTCGCGGTTCAAACAAACTGACAGTGGCAATTGTCGATAACGGTTTTAATATCGAACATCCCGAATTACGCAGTAAAGTGGTGATGCCCTACAATGTTTGGCAACACTCTCCGGATGTTTTTCCGCAGCAGTTCGACCATGGCACGCATGTTGCCGGAACGGCATTAGCTATTGCCGACAACGGAAAAGGAATTTGCGGCATTGCTCCCGGTTGCGCTTTTATGCCGATCCAGGTTGCCGATGATAAATGCAGAATGACTACCACCTCCGTTCTGGATGGTATATTGTATGCTTTGTATCAGGGAGCAGACGTAGTGAATGTATCATTGGGAAGCCAATTTACGGGACTTGACCAATTTTCCGAACAAGAGCAACGCGACTTGATTCAAAATCATTTCAAGGAAGAAGAGCGATTGTGGCGCGAAGTTATGCGAATTGCCGAAAACCTCAATTCGACCTTGGTGGTTGCTGCCGGAAACGACAATGTGTTGGCAGGCATCGATCCCATCCAACGCCCGGAACTTATTGTCACCGTTACTGCTGTGGATAAAAACAGCCGGCATTTTCATAAAGCGGAATTCAGCAACTATGGTGAATATTCCACCGTTTCCGCACCGGGAGTAGATATTTACAGTTGTATCGGCAAGAACGATTATACCTCTTTGGATGGTACAAGTATGGCTGCACCCATCGTTTCGGGCGCTATCGCTCTGATGAAAAGCTTGAACGATTCGCTCACAAGCCGGCAGATTATCGGCATCCTGCAAAACACAGGCTTGGAAACCCAAGGCGATATCGGCAATTTGATACAATTGGATAAAGCATTAGAAAAAGTGAAACAGTAAACTTTAATATATGAACCGATCAAAATTTTCATGGGGCGAAGTTATCGGAATTTTCGCAACGCTGGCATTCGGCTTTATTTGCTATATGAGTATGTATATCAAAACGCTTGGCAACTTCGAAACGAGTTTGACTATTGCCTTTGCTATCTCCCTCGTTCTGTGGTTTCTCACATTCCTGCTTGTCAGAATGAAAAAGGCAAGCCGCAATTTTAAGCGGTGGTGTATCGGGCAGGGCATTGTGCTGCTTATGTTCGTAATCACAGCATTCATCGCGCTCCCGATTTTTTCGCATATTTTCGCCGTATCCCGGCATAAAACGGAGATTCTTCAAAAAACGAACGCTAACATTTCGCAAGTTAAGAATATGTTTGATGCATACAGATTATATTCCGAAAACAGAATAAAAAACTATACGGATAATCTCGAAACAGCAATTCGCGGTAAAAATGCCAATCTCGCCGAATACGCAAGATGGGGATTCGACGCTTCAAACGGTATTCCCGACGAGGAACGAAAAGCAAGTCTGGCAAGTGAACTCCAAACAGGACTTTTCGATCTCGGTTATACCGAATTGAATGCCTCTGCCCGGGAATGGTTGTCGGATGCAAAATACCATTGCACCGGCTGGAACCCGTTGCCGATAATGGATATTATTTATTCGATCGAAAAGCAGGAAAATGAATGGAAACAACAACTATCGGCTTTTTCAGTGAAAGCAAAAATGCAGGGCGAGAATAGTAAACCATTCGATTACACCATCTCGTTCGAAGACTTGACTTCGCTGTTCAAAACCGTTTCATTTCCGTCGGCAACCGCAATACTAACAGCATTAGCCGCTTGTTTGCTGATGCTGATTCCTTGGATGGTAACGGAGAAACATCCGCGTAATAACGTACCGTGCCTGAAACTCTTTTCCGGAGACAAGAGGGATGAAGCAGAAGGACGGCTGTAAAAATAATAGTTTATATATGCCTATAAAACAACAACAAAGAAACGCAATTCTGGCAAATGTCGATAGTTTATCGGCGCAGCAAATTTATGATTACATCAATAAAGGAGACGTAACGTTCAATGATTTTCGGAGTACAGGCAATTTTGACGCTACAAAACAAAAACAGGTTAAGCAATTGATTGAACACGGATACGAGCAGGACGACGCAGATTATCAAAATGCCTGTATTCAAAATACCGCAGCTGCCTACAACAATTACATTACCAATTATCCGACAGGTAGAAACGCAGCCGGTGCGCAAGCGGCGATTAATAACCTGCAGCAGATGGCAGCCCGGAAGCAATCGATTCTAAATCATATTCAACGTTTCCCCAACGACTATACATTTGCTGATGTTCAAAATTATATTTCGCAAGGGCAATTTACTTGGGAAGACTTGAACGACCGTTTTCCTCGTGAAGTACTCGAACGATTGAAAAATTACAACCCTTTTTTCATTGAAACAATGGGGAGGATGCCCATTGAAATTGAAGACGGTTATACCGAAGTTTATTTTTGGGGAATTCCTTCATCGGGAAAAACTTGCGCACTTGCCGCCATATTAAGCACAGCCTGCGAAAAAGGACTGATTCAGCAGGAAGCAGGCACGGGATTCGGTTATATGACCGATTTGATGAACATTTTCTCTTCACCGGTAGGTATGTTGCCCGAATCGGGAACAAGATTCGATGAAACTCAATACCTGCCTTTCAGCTTGAATAAAAAGGAGAAAGAAAAGGGCTCCCGGAAAATTGCCCTTATTGAGTTGAGCGGAGAAATTTTCGAATGTTTCGACACGGTCAACTCAAGCCGCCTGTTCAGAACTCCCGATCATCAAAGAACATTTAATGTATTAAGTAAATACCTGAAAGGTCCTAACAGAAAAATACATTTTTTCTTTATTGATTATTCGGACGACGGCAGTCTGAACGAAAAGGGGCGAACCCAACTTAATTATTTAAACGCCGCTTCGCTGTATTTTAAAAATAACAAGATTTTCGAAAATTCGACGGATGCAATTTATATCGTTACGACAAAAAGCGATTATATGACTCACGGCAATCGGACAATGATTGCCAAAGACTACCTCAATACCAATTTTTTGCAATTTGTCACCGGTTTAAAGGGTATCTGTAAGAAATACAGTATCAACAATGGAGAATTAACTGTTCTGCCTTTTTCGTTGGGGGAAGTTTATTTTCAAAGGATTTGCAGAAAGGATGAAACCTCATCTGTTCAAATTCTGAATATCCTGATCGATAGAGCGCCGGTGACAAAAGAAGGATGGTTTAACAAATTGATAAGAAAATTAAACAGTTAATGAAATCATAAACAAATGAACGTAGTGATTCACGGAACAAAAGGAGGCTGGAATATTTTGTTTCCGAAAACGTCTTCGATAATGGTGCCGGTGAGCGATGTCAGAGCAGTCGCCGCGCGCCCGGAAGCCGAAGGGCAAACAGCCTATTCCATTGCCTACGTCGATGGCGAATGTGCTTTCTCGAAATACAAAATAATACGAGATATGCGGGCGGGGATGAGAATCGGTTATATTGCCGTCTCCCTTTTCGTAGAAGCCGGTAAAAAGTTGGATGGAGAAAGTATTAAAACGCTATTGGATAAAATTATGTCAATCGTTTGCCCCGAAAATAAGATTGTGGATTATATTCCTCCGAACGAAATTCAATCCGTCTTGTTTGCATACGAACAAAACCCGGTATCGACCGATTATGAAGACTACCGGCAACCGGACGGCGATGCAGCATATATTTACTGTTCCGACGATGAAATCATACGCTACTTCAACGAACAAAACCGGGACGAATTTTCGCAATACAAACAGATTTATCTGATAAACAGCGTTCTCCGTAATCAACTGCAAAATCCCTTAAACGCTTTGAAACATAATCCTTCGAACGAACTGATTATTGATTTAAACGATTTACACGCAAGATATCCTCATTCGATTGCCGGTGACGATAATAACAGTAAAAATATTTCCGGGTCGGTGCAAGTTCCGGACGATCCGATGTTCGGTCCGGCTATGGCAACCACATCCAAAGCAGGCAAGCATAAAAAGCCCGGCGGTACCGGTTCTTACAAAGGAACATTGCCGAACCGGCATACAAAAAAGAATAAACATGTTAAATTAAAACGTTTGGGTATCACGTTTTTGTGTGCATTCATTGTCGGTGTTATTTTCGGAATCACCTACCGGTATTTTTTTCACAACCCGAACTTCCGGAAACAATTCATACAGACTAATGATACCTTAACAAATGATTCAATTTTGAAAATGGGGACGGAAACAGATACATTGTCTTTAAATTCTGCTGCCGACAGTGTTTTATCAAAAAACCCCCGTGAAGAAGAACCGGCGCTGCTATCCAAGAAGCAAAACATCGCAACAAATAAGCCGGTTTCGCCGAAGCCCTCGTCTCCACCCAAACGAGACACTGTGAATACAACTTCTGCTGTTCGGAAAGATGACAAAGGAAGCAGTGAACTCTTAATTTATGTGCTCGATTATGTACGCGGCGATGAAATCAAACTTGCCGAACTCGAAGACTTCGATCGCCGGATGCAAGATGCGGGTCTGACAAAAAGCGACGAGTATAAAGCTTTGAATGACTGCATTAAGTTTCGAAATCTGCTGAAAGAGGTAAGTAATGCCGAGCCGTTGACAAATCTCTATAAAAATCCGGGAAGTACATACAGTACATCAACTCAATGGTATAAATTTTTGAAAATAGTGGTTGATAATAATAACAAATCGAGCAATATAGAAAAATTAAACAAAATAAGTAAAGAAGGTGATCTCCCGGTAGAAAAAATAATTAACCAATACGACAAACAGTAATATGAAATCAGCTTTAAAAATCGGTTCAATTGTCTTGATAATAGTCATAATAAGCGTTCCTGCATGGAACCGGTACAGACAAGGACCGCCGCCTGTGCAACCATCGTCTCATTCCGTTAATCCGTTCGTCCAAAAGACTAAAATCAACATAGATTCGTTATCGAATTACAGTGAATCAACTTTTTGTAATGTGTTATACAAAGACATAAAAGCCGACATCCGTTCCTATCGCCTCGACAGTAAGATCGACTCATCAGAAGAATTACTCCTGCTGAAAAATCTCGACTATACCTATTTCGATAAGTTTACCGTTCAGGCATTTCGGTTTTTTGGAGGATCGAAATGGGACGATGGAAAAGTCCGATTTATCGCTACAGAAACCGCCAAACTAAAACACTCGCCCTATCTTGAACCGGGAAGCGTTGTCAGCGAAAAATTCAATGAGATACAGGCAGTTATTAACACATATAATGAGGTATCGGCTTTTATCGAAAATATGAAGGCTTTTTTCGATAATGGTACTTTTAATCTCTATAATTCAAAAAGTTATATAAATAGTGCCGCCAATTGGGAACAAAACGGATTAAACAATCGGTATGTGAACAATATCACGGAATTTCACAATATTCTACGCTCAGCGCCTTCAAGAGCCTATTCAAAGCATCTCAATTATTTGAGAAGCAGGGTAAATGCCAATATCGGCGAATACAGAACGGGAACGTTTTCGGGTAATAACTGGGCGCAGAAAGCAACCGATTATCGCGATAAAGTTTTTGACCCGATAGCCGAAGAAATTGAACAATTCCAAAACATATCCGCCTCTTTATACGGCATATCACCGTCTTCCGATCTGCAGAATATCAAAACAAGTTGGAATAGTGAAATTATGAATGCCATCGAATATTTCAAAAAATCAGATAATCTTGTCCACCCATAATCTTTCCAAAAATACCATTGTCTCACGAAACCGACAAGGTTCAAATATTGGTAGAAAAGATTCTCGTTATGTGTCTCAGAGGTCCTTAATTCCAAGCCGTTTCAAAATATCATCAATTTGTTCGGCAGTAAGTTTGGTAAACAACTGTATCTGTTCCACGGAAAATCCACTGAGTTTGCTGTCTATCACTATTTGCTCCAATGCTTCTGCTCGTCCTTTCGCTTTGCCTTTCGCTTCGCCTTTCGCTTCGCCTTCTGCCAATCCTTCGGCTCGTCCTTTCGCTTCGCCTTCCCTTTTTGCTTCGGACATTATGCTTCGTTCGGTTATAATAGCCAATTTCGCCGCGTCGTAGGCTTCCAACTGCGCTAAGCTGTAAGCAGCCGTTTCCATATAACCGACCGCTTCGCACGTCAGTTCGTTTTCTAATAATTCTTGG
>Ga0123354_10001155_pt1 | contig 30901 bp, 35 predicted proteins | sample TergutLab28metaG_2_FD_97872 | JGI IMG/M metagenome (GOLD analysis project Ga0123354, IMG submission 97872) | Labiotermes labralis P4 segment gut microbial communities from Petit-Saut dam, French Guiana - Lab288 P4 | ecosystem: Host-associated > Arthropoda: Insects > Digestive system > Gut ... | reverse complement strand
TCTTTTAAATTCATTGTTTTTTTCTTTATAAAACCGGCTGGGAGCGTGAGCAAAACTTCTAATGATAACCTAAAACTTTTAACTCTCAGCCGGCGGGTGATATGGAAGACCGTCTAAGACTTTATTAATTTTAATTATGATTCCATTTTTTAGCATTCTCTGCAAAAACAGCTCTTTTCTTTTGAAGGGCTGTTGAATTTGGATTCGCTAAAACAGATTTAGCGTGCTGCTGAACCGTCTGTCCTGCTTTTTTAGCAGCGGCAGTGAATTTTCCTTCGTTCTTGGGATTGATATGTATCCCGCTTTTACTTTTCTTTGCCATACTATTTTGTTTTTAATTATTTCTTATTAACCGTCCTATTCTCACGAACCGGACGGGGGAATCTGTTTAAAACTAAACACTTGTTATTGAAACATACGTAATTGATATTTTCATCGTTTATCTTTATAATAATCAATGTACCATTCCGCTCTGTTGCTTGTCTGGGCGGCTGATTCGATTTCGATCCGGCTAATTCTTACCGGTGAATTGCCTTCTCCATCCTTTATTTTATGGATAAGACCTTGCCGAACCCACCTGTCAACTGTACCTTCGCCATACGTCTTATATGCTTCATTAAGCGATATGTACGGTTTGACAATGCCTAATTTAGCCAATACCGCTTGCGTTGTGGTTTCGACAATGACTTGCATCGTCTTTACAAACTCAATCTCCGATTCGGGCAATATCAGCGCAGCTTTACTTCTCATTTTTTTATTAATTAGTTGTCTATTTTTTTTATTTTCAAATAATTGCATAAAAAAACCGGTAAAATCCATATTGAATTTTACCGGCTAAGTCGTATTGAGCTTATTTGCTCAACGATTCTGAATGAGTTGCAAGTCAATCATAATGCCCTCGAAGGGAATAAACGGTGATAATATTATTTTCAACGGAGTAAATTATGCGGTTTTCCCGATTGATTCTTCGCGACCATTTACCCGCCAAATCATCTTCTGCTTCGTCTTTATATAGAAATTCCATACTTGCTTAAATCGATTCTTTTTGATTCCTGTTTTTCGGCTCTCCTTATTTTAGCGACAAATTCTTGATTGTAGGGAGATTTTTCTACTTCTATCCCCTTGGAAGAAAAAAAGTCTTTAAGCTCTTCGCCGTATTTCAAAAGGTCGATATGAGCATAATTCGGTATGCCTGAAGCATCCCTTGTTATCGTTATTCCTGTTGCTGCTGCCATAATTATATCGTATTAAAATTAAAACGCTACAAATATACGGCATTTACGGTAAAATTCAACATGTCAAAGAACAACTTTTTTATTTTTTTATAAAAAGAAATCCACCAAAAACAAGTCACTCTTTCGAGCGTTGCGTTACCTGTTCTTAGTGGATTTTATTGTTAAACTTTTGCAGACGCAAACTGCAAATTATCATTTTTCTCAAAAAAGCCGTATATTTGTAAAGTTTTCCAAATCTCTCAAGCAGGGACGGCTATTTTCGTAAATCTGCCCGCTCGCTTGCGGGGGTGATGATTTACAGGGGACAAATTTATATAGTATATTATATAGAAGCAAATATTTTATATAATATTTTACATAGATTAATATATTTATTCAGATTCTAAATAATAATATTTGTAAGTATATTATAATGAATGATTTAAAAATAATATAGATTGGTTCTAAATAATAATAAATTGTAATTAATTAAAAATTAAATAATTATGTTTCTAATAATCGGATTTATTCTTATGTCATTTGCGATTTATCCATTTATATTTTGGAAAATCTGGAAAAGCACGACAATTATCTTTATAATACTTTCATCTATCTGTATATGGATATTTGGATGGGAAAAATGGTATATTAATCTTTTTGCACCTGCTGTTTTAATATCAATTTCAATATTTATTTCCATACATCTACAAAATGTTTTTCTCGATATAAAAGTTAAGAAAAAACTGAAGGAAATAAGTAATAATAAAAATAATTATGTTGGTAAAATATATGAATTTAATATCAATGGACAACAAGGAATAGCTTATATAAATAAACTAAACATTGATGGTACATATAATATAGAAATGGGGTATGGCGATGGATTTACTCAAAATGTTAATATTGACGAGTACCGGTTTATAGAATTTGTTAAAAAAGCAAATGATATTACGCCGACTCATTCTAAATAATATAATTTTATAAGTAATTGATAATTAATGATATGGAATTAAGTGAATTTATAAAAGATGTATTTATTAATATAATTGATGGAGTAAAATCTTCACAAGAATATGCAATACAGAACAATGCGAGAGTCGCTCCCGCATCTACTTCTACCAATACTATTCATGGAAATAAAATACAAATAACTTATGGAATATCAACAAAGGATGTTGAATTTGAGATTGTCCTATGCGAAACGAGGATAGATAAAAATAAAGTAGGAATTGGGGTGTTATTGAGCGGGTTTGGGGTTGGCGGAAACAATGAAAATGGAATAGAAAATATAGTAAATTCAAAAATAAAGTTTTCTATTCCTTTTACTTTTCCTTTGGATAAAGATTAACTATACATTTTAAACTCCGTACAATCTTTATCACCTGACATAATCCAGAGATATAAACGGTTAGCTTCATCTATTCTTTTTTTAATATTTTTAATATGCGAGGTTTGCTCAAGACAAAATTTTCTAATTGATTGCAGTGGATATTCTTTTTCTATATAAATTTCTGACATAATGATAAATTTTAGCAATTAATAATATATAAATAATTAAGTATGAATAATTTTATTGAATTGACGCCCGGAAAGGACGTGAAATGTTATATTAATGCCAAACAAATTGTATGTATTAAACCATACAATAAAGCGGGGTATTTGCATAAAGCAACTATAAATTTTGTCGATGGAAGTCATATTGAGGTGATTGAAAATTATGAAAAAGTTAAATTATTGCTCTCTGCAAACATGTCCTAATGGGTATTCTATTTTCCCATTTTCGATGTATTGTTTCATTTCATCCGCCATGCAGGAATTTAATGTTTTCAGAAAACAGTATTTTCTGAATCTTCTTTCACGCCAACGCTTAATAAATTTGAACATAACAATAAGTTTTAACGATTAATAAATATATTATGGACAAGCAAGAACTCAATCGTCAGAAGGTAATCCAATCCGATTTGTTGGAGAAATCTCATAAAAGCAAACTTTCTTTCTTCCGCCATATTCTTCTTGTAGCTTCAAGTATTTTTGGCATTCTAATTTCCCTTCATGCAAGTAAGTCAGAATGCCTGCATATTCGTTTGGTATTTCTTCTTTCAATTCTCTTTCTTCTGTGTGGAATCCTTTCCACTGTAATAGTTGTATTTGACTATTCATACATTGCAGAGCGTCTTCGTCGAAAGCATTACGACGAAGTTGAAAAAGCAATTCATGACGGGGAAGATACCGTTCCGCCCCCTCAAATAAGCGAGAAAAAGAGGACTGTTTTTTACGAAAAATACTCATTGATACTGTTTATTTTAAGTTTAATATCATTACTGATATATACAACTTTGATTTCATTTGAATGAATTAATTAATACGATGCAAAGATAATGATTAATTATATAATATAGTATATGAATACAAAAGAAAGATTATTAAGTTTTTTATCATTCTTAAAGATTGGGCAAAATAAATTTGCAAAACAGTGTGGATTCTCTGAAAGTTTAATTAGTAACAGTAAAGGCTCTATTGGTTCGGAAGTTCTTAATAAAATAATTTCCAAATACCCTGAATTAAACATTAATTGGCTTCTTACCGGTGAAGGTGAAATGTTAAAATCGAACACTGAAATATCGGAACTTAAAGGAAAATTCGTCCCTTTGATCCCAATAGAAGCGGCAGCCGGTTTTCCGGGTGAAGATTTTCCGGGCGTTCGCTATGAAGATTGCGAACAATACTACGTTCCTGAGTTTCAAATGAGCGGCGTGGAGTTTGTTATCAGGGTTTCGGGCAGCAGTATGTATCCGAAGTATTCAAATGGCGATGTACTTGCCTGTAAGAAAATTAATGATGTATTGTTTTTTCAGTGGGGGAAAGTTTATGTTATTGACAGTTCGCAGGGTTCTTTGGTGAAACGTGTATTTGAGGACAAAGAAAATCCGGACAATCTGCTTTTGATAAGTGATAATAAGGAAAATTATCCGGCTTTTTCTATTCCGAAAAGTGATATTAGGAGTTTGAGTATTGTGTTGGGGGTTATAAGAATGGAATGAAAAATATAAATAAAAAAAGTATGAAAAAAATTATTTTAGCATTAGCATTATTGATTGCAATACCTTGCGTATTGTTTTCTCAAAAAAGAGTAAGAGGATATTATCGAAAAAATGGTACTTACGTACAATCCTATCACAGGACAAAATCTGACGGAAAGATGTATAACAATTATTCAACCAAAGGAAATGTTAACCCTTATACGGGAGATAAGGGAACTAAGGTTACTAAGGAACGGAAAAGCAGGAAAAGTTATAAATATTGAATTTGTGAAATTATTGAATCTATGGCAACATTTAAAATATCAGTATTTCGGCATCAAGTCCGTGAAGACGGAAAATATCCGGTATCCATTCGGGTATATTGGAAAAGGCAATACGGATATATAAAGACAGAATATTATGTAACAATACATCAAATCAACCAAAACAAGAAAAAAGGTGCGTTTGAACTAAAAGACAATTTGATTATAAGCGAGTTATCCGACAGGATAAAGTTACTTGAAGATGCAAAAGTAAAGAGGCTTGGTATTAAAATTCACAATTATACAGCCAAACAGCTTGCGAGATTTTTTGAACAGTATCTGAAAGAATCCGGCGGAGATACCGACAGGATTGATTTTATCGACTTTGCCCGCAATTATATCAAGGAGAAAAAAGAAGATAAGAAAGACGTATCAAGAATATACATATCTGTAAATAGTCTTGAAGATTATGTAAAAGATTGCAAGTGGTCCGCGCTGTATATCGACCAGCTCACCTCCGGTTTTCTTTCGGGATTTGAAAAATTTTTAAGGAAAGAAAGAACAATTATAAGAAACAACCAATTTGGTAAACCGGTTACAACTATACATAAGCCTGTTTCAGATACAACAGTAGCCAATTATATGACTGATGTGCGCACGTTATTTAACGCAGCGCTAAATATGTATAATGATGATGAAAAAGGGATAACAAAAATACATCATTACCCGTTTAAGAAGTATCATTTACCGAAGTTACTTCCAACAAAGAAACGGAATTTACCAAGTGATGAGATATTAAAAATAATTGAATCAAGAGACGAAATGTTTTCATCACAGAGGGATATCCTTGCAAAGGATGTATTTATCTTATCTTTTAGCCTTGCCGGAATGAATTGTATTGACTTGTATAATCTTGAATTACAGGAATACAAGAATGGAAGATTTACTTATAACAGAACAAAGACAGAAGGAAGGCGCTCCGATTCAGCGTTAATATCCATAAAGGTAGAACCAGAAATTTTGCAATACATTCAAAAATATAAAGACAATACCGGAAAGAAGGTATTTGATTTTCATAACCGTTATGCTAATAGTCATGGTTTTGTTTCTGCGGTAGATAAAGGATTGAAAAATGTTGTCAAAATATTGAATATTGATGTTCCTTTAAGTTCTTACTATGCGCGTCATTCTTGGGCAACCATCGCCCGCAACAAATGTAAGATTTCAAAATCGGATGTGGATGAATGTTTGAATCATGTTGTACCTGAAAACAAGATGGCAGACATATACGTTGAAAAAGACTGGAGTTTTGTAGATGATTCCAATCGCAAAGTATTAAATTATGTCATGGAAATTTCGTAACACTATCGTAAAACATTTGCCCAAAAAAGCGATTATTTGTATCCAAAAGTATGGAATAAAAAATACCCTATCGATTTATTAATAGGGTATTTACTTTGTAGCGAGAGCCGGGAATGATCCGGCGACCTCAGGATTATGAATCATGCGCTCTAACCAACTGAGCTATCTCGCCATTATTTTCGGAGTGCAAAAGTAGGATTTTATTTTGAAAATTCCAAATTATGAAAGCCTTTTTTCTGAAAATACATTTCAATCAATGATTTATAAGAGGTATTATTAGAGAAAATCACATAGAAAAATGTATATATTTCATCAATAAAAACTAATCCTCTGGAGTATTAGAATGTGAATTAAAAACAGATTATCCTTTTAACTCATACTTTTTTGTGTCTGAAACTTCAGTTTCTATAATAGAAAGGGTTAAACACAAAAAATAATGAATTAGAATACAATCTTTTTTTATTCAATGAGGGCTTAGAATTAATTATTTAGTGGATAGCAGTCCTGATTTATTTATCCATTATGTTCCGAAAATTTTAATATCAACCAATTTTCAATTTTTCATTCCGAATCAAAAATAGATTTTCAGTCGTAATGATATTACTGTAATTTTTCTTGGCAAGTCCGTTAATTAATTTTTTATCACCTGTCCATAATTTACATTTAAACTGTTTTGTATAAGCAATATGAACTATATCTTTGGGGTCAATGTCTGAAACAAGATTAGCTGCAAATTGCCAATTTTCCAGACTAATTTGTTCTTCTGATATAAATGTAATGGATTTATAGATTTGGTATTCAGATTCAAGGATTTGTCCTAATGTCAAGTCAGAAATTTTTATAAGTTTATCATAATGACTGTATATTTCTGTCCTTAAAAAATTGGGTGCAATATAAGAGAAAAGTTTGTCGGAATTAATTAACAAATCCCCAATCTTTCCATTAGAGTTTAAAATTCCACTGAAAATAATGTTTGCATCAACAACAATCTTCATTTCAAAAAGCGATGTTGATTCTTATTCCACCAATCAGTATTTATTTCATCAGCCAATTTATCTACATCAAATTGTTTAACTTTTGATTTAGAAATAGCTTCCAAATATTTAGCATAATCTATTAAACGCTGAATACCAAAAATATCTGTTCCTTGAGAAAATGAAATGGTAATCTGATTATCTGCAACTCTTTCTATTAACATAAAACATTGTATTAATTCTACTTTGCAAATATAGCTATTTTATTGATAACTTAGAAACTTTAATGACTATAATATTATCCATTATTCTGGGAAATTTTGAAAGTGAATTAAAAATAGAGTGAATTAACAATTAGTATTAACAAAAAAACTGTGTAAACAATGTGTAAACCAACATAAAATAAGTAAGGCTCTCATTTCTGAAAGACTTTTTTCTGAAAATACATTTCAATCAATGATTTATAAGAGGTATTAATATTCTAATTTTGTATTTGTGATTTTTGTCGATGCTCCTCAAGTTCTATTGTTGCATCTGTCCAACGGTTCATGATGTCCTCGGTTTTCTTCTGCATTTCGGCGTGTTTCCAAAGTAGATCGACGTTTGAAGCGCCTTCGGGCGTCGTTAAAATTACTTCTATCTGTTTTATCTCAGTTTCTAATTTTTCAATTTGACTTTCCAAATCTGTAACGGTTTTCTCTAACCGTTTTATTTGCCGTTGCTGTTCTTTCCGTTCTTCATACGTTAAATTTCCATCGGATTTTTGAGACGGATTTTCTTTGGTAAGTTCGGTCGATTGAGTGTTGTTTTTTTCTTGTTGCGGCTTGGTATTTCGTTCCAACTCGCGAAGCGTATCCATTTTTTTTCTTTCCAGAAATTCGTATATACCTCCAAGATGTTCTTTTACCTGTTGATTACCAAATTCGTAAACTTTATCTACCAGCCCGTCTAAAAATTCACGGTCGTGTGAAACAATAATCGCCGTGCCGTCAAATTCTTTCAAGGCATCTTTCAGAATGTCTTTCGAGCGCATATCCAAGTGATTGGTGGGTTCGTCCAATATTAGCAAATTGACCGGTTCAAGTAGCAGTCTAATCATAGCTAAGCGAGTGCGTTCGCCTCCGGATAGAACGGCTATTTTTTTGTCGGAAGCCTCGCCTCCGAACATAAAAGCGCCAAGTATATCGCGGATTTTGGTACGTATATCTCCTACCGCTACATAATCGATAGTTTCAAAAACCGTGAGTTTTTCATTCATTAAATCGGCTTGATTTTGAGCAAAATAACCGATTTTCACATTATGACCCAGTTGTAATTTTCCTTCGTAAGGGATTTGATTCATGATACACTTAACGAGAGTCGATTTGCCTTCGCCGTTTCGTCCTACGAAAGCAACTTTGTCCCCTCTATTAATCATAAAGTTAACCTGTTCAATAACCAAATGGTCGCCGTAGGATTTGCTTAGGTTTTCGATAATTACGGGATGAGAACCGGAGCGGGGCGCAGGAGGAAATTTCAGACGTAAAGCGGAGGAGTCTTCTTCATCGACTTCAATGCGTTCTATTTTTTCCAACTGTTTAATACGGCTTTGTACTTGTACCGCTTTTGTCGCTTTATATCGAAACCGTTCGATGAATGCTTCGGTATCTTCGATTTGTTTCCGCTGATTTTCATATGCGCGCATCTGCTGTTCGCGGCGTTCTTTTCGTAGTACAACGTATTTGGAATAATTAACCCGATAGTCGTATATTTTCCCTAATGAAATCTCAATGGTTCGTTGAGTTACGTTATCAATAAACGCCCTGTCGTGTGATACGAGAATGACGGCGTTTGCTTGCGTGGATAGAAAATTTTCCACCCATTGAATGGATTCGATATCCAAGTGATTTGTCGGTTCATCCAGCAGAAGGATGTCCGGTTTCTGTAAAAGAAGTTTAGCTAATTCGATACGCATCCGCCAGCCGCCGCTAAATTCCGTTACCGGACGGTCGAAATCTTTCCGGTCAAAACCTAAGCCTATCAAGGTTTTTTCGACTTCGGCTTCTATTTGCGTAGCGCCTTCCATCGCCAAGCGTTCATTCAAATGGGTGATTGTATCAATCAGATGATGATAGGATTCCGACTCGTAATCTTTTCGATGCGACAATTCGTGATTCAATTCATCCAATTTCGCTTCCATTTGCAGGATATTTTCAAAAGCGAGGGTCGCTTCATCTTTCACTGTGCGTTCCGAAAAAAACTGCATTTGCTGTGGAAGATAACCGACCACTGCATCTCTGGGCATAACAACTCTTCCGTGTGTAGGTTCCTGCAAACCGGCAAAAATTTTCAATAAGGTGCTTTTGCCTGCTCCGTTTTTGCCTACCAATGCGATGCGGTCTTTCTTGTCAACAACAAATCCAATGGAGTCCAATAAAGTAAAACTCCCGAAAGCGACCGTTAAGTTTTCGACTGAATACATGAATTTAGAGCGTCGCTTTCAGCCAAGTTTGCGCCATCAGTTGAGCGCCGGCTATGGTAGGATGCACGCCATCTTTTCCCCAATACTCAGCCGGAGCATGTTTAAGCGCTTCATTGAATACGGATTGCAAAGGAACGAAAATCAAATTGTTGTCCGATGCAATCTTTTTAGCTGCAATGCGATACGGAGCGAAACCGTCTTCCCATGTGTTGTCCAGAGCTGTTCCTCCATGAATGATAAACGGTTCCATAATAACAATCTTTACTTTCGGCAAGGCTTTTTTTGTTTGTGAAATTAAATTCCGGTAATCAGTTGCATACGTTTCAACGGTTCCTTTGTAAGCTCCGGTTTTCGTATGCCAATAGTCGTTTACGCCGATTAATATGCTAAGTAAATCAGGTCGCAAGTCAAGGCAGTCTTTCTCCCAGCGTTCGGCTAACTGAAACACTTTATTCCCCGATATTCCACGGTTATATAAATTCAACGCATCATCCGGATTGTTTGCCAAAATCGATGCCGCAGTAAAAAGTGCATACCCGACTCCAAAGCCCGTAGGCGAATTGGGAGTCGCTTCGTCCTCGCGTTTTCTTCCGGCATCGGTGATTGAATCGCCTTGAAACAAAATGATGTTTCCTTTGGATAGCTTATACCGTTCGGTAGCGTTTGCCAAAGCCGTTTCGGGCGCCGCTGCTTTTATTATTTTTGGCAGGAATAATGCAGTAGTACCCGTTACGGCTGTTTTTATTAAAAAATTTCGTCTGTTCATTATGATGTTAAATAGAAATTAGGAATTGTGAAACCTTACGAAAATAATTTTTCGGGATATTCTCCCTGTTTTATCAATTGAGCGATTTTCTCGACAACCGATGGTCGATCTTCCGCGTAGGTTACGCCAAACCATTTGGAAGGCGTATCCAATACTTTCACCCGAATTAGTTTCTTTTCCATCAGGCAGTTGATTACCCAGGGAATATACATTTCCGCTTTCGGATTGTCTTGATTTTTATTAAGAAAATCGATAAAAAGGGATTCGGAGTAATTAAAGTATTCAGGCGTAAATCCCCACATATTCATAGAGACAGGGGTGTTTTCGCCAACAGTAACCATGGTTTCGCTTTCGTCTTTGTATTTTATTTTTTCGTCTTTATCACGGATGATATAGGTTCGTTCTACAACTGATGTTAAAAAACTTTCGGCGTCGGTGGAACAAATTCCGCGAGCAACCGAACCGCTTTCCGACAGAGTGTTTCCCAAGCGATAACCCACCATGAAGTAGTGGTTTTTTTCTTTTTCCAACGATTGAAGATATTCCGAAGCAATCCGGTAACTTTCTTTTCCATAGAAATCATCGGCGTTAATAACTAAGAACGGCTCTTGGATTACGTCCTTTCCCATCATAACCGCGTGGTTGGTTCCCCAAGGTTTCACACGTTCTTTGCTTAATTGAAATCCTTTGGGAAGTTTATCCAACTCTTGAAAAACCAGTTCGACAGGAATCAGATTTTCATACTTACTAAGAATTTTTCCTCGAAAATCTTGTTCAAACGATTCCCTGATAACAAAAACAACTTTGCCGAAGCCGGCTCTGATTGCATCGTAAATGGAATAATCCATGATTGTTTCTCCGTTCGGACCAAGTCCGTCCAATTGTTTTAATCCTCCGTAGCGGCTGCCCATACCGGCAGCTAATACAAATAATGTTGGTTTCATCTGTTTATTTTTTATCCTGCGATTTCCGACAAAGGTACGATATTTTGGGCGACTCGCAATGAGATATTCATAAAAATCGTAGGTTGCCGGCTTGGAAATGCGTCAATGTTAATCAGGGGTTATAGCATAGGAATAATAACATTTTTTCAAAAAAGAATTATCTTCGTTGGTTTTATGATTATCTTTGTCTAAAAAAACATGAAGCCACTTTCTATTTGTCTGATTGTTCTTTTCTTTTTGTCGGTCGATTCATTGCGTTCGCAGGAATCGCAGATGTACCGTTTATATTTGAAAGATAAAGGGAATCCACCTTTTTCGCTTACTCGCCCGGAAGATTTTCTTTCCTCCAAATCCATCGACCGCCGGAAGCGGCAGAATTTACCGGTCGATAGTTTTGACCTTCCTTTAGATCCTGTGTATTTAGATGCAATTGCTCAAACCGGAGCGACCATCCAATCGTATAGTAAATGGGTGAAAACTGTTGTGGTTTATCTAACTGATTCGACAATTCTTCCCCGCTTGAAAAGTTTGCCTTTTGTCGATTCGCTGTCTTGCGTATGGGAAGGGAATTTACCGTTCAGAATGAATATCCGCAAAGAAGATATTTCGTTAAATCCAACGGATCGGGAAGACATCATTAACAGTTATGGTTCGGGCTTTACTCAAATCGCCTTAAATAACGGGCATTTATTGCACGATGCCGGTTTTCGGGGAAAGGGAATGTCCATTGCAGTTCTGGACGGCGGTTTCCTCAATGCCGATATAATAGACTATTTTAATCAGGCGCAAATTAAAGAAATAAAGAATTTTAATCACGAAACGACCGATATGTTGCGAGAAGGCTCCGACCACGGAACGATGGTTCTTTCTTGTATGTTGTCGGATAAATCGGGCGAAATGACAGGGACGGCTCCGGATGCGGACTATTATCTTTTTCGAACGGAAGTGATTGATGAAGAGTTTCCGGTCGAAGAAGATTATTGGGTAGCAGCGCTTGAATATGCCGACAGTCTGGGGGTGGATATTGTTACCAGCTCGTTGGGATATTTCACGTTTGACGATTCGGCTATGAATCATAATCAGGAGCAATTGGACGGAAAGACGGTTCCGATTAGCCGGGCTGCCAATTTAGCGGCATCCAGAGGAATCGTGTTGTTGAACTCGGCAGGGAATGAAGGAAATAGCAGTTGGGGGAAAATTATTTTTCCTGCCGATGCAGAAAATATTATCACGGTTGGAAGCGTCAATAAAGATTCGATTCGCTCCGCTTTTTCATCGTTTGGTCTGACTGCCGACAAACGGATAAAACCCGATGTGATGGCTATGGGTTCAGGAGTTTATGTTGTGAATAATTCGAATACAATTATTCAGTCGAACGGCACTTCGTTTTCAACGCCCATTATGGCAGGCTTAGCCGCATGTTTATGGGAAGCGTCGCCCGATTTGGATAGCTTCTCTCTATTGCATTTGCTTCGTGAGACCGCCGACCATTTTCAAAATCCCGACTCGTTGATAGGATACGGAATCGCTAATGTATATAAAGCATATAACGAACAACCAACCGGATTTCAACCTGTAGCTGTTGAATCGGATTACATTTCAATTCGTTCGTTCGATAATCGTTTGTATATTAATCTAATCAATCAGGAGCAGTATAATCGTTGCAGCGTGGATATTTATACTACTTTAGGTAATAAGATATTAACTACATCCAATTTATCCGGTTCCATTGATATTTCTCCTTTGCCGAAGGGGATTTATATCGTTTGCGTGCGAGTTGGAGATAAACAGTGGGTGCGGAAATTTGTTAAAAGTTAATTCATGGATTCATTCACTCTTTCTCAATTAAATGCACAAGTGGGTAGGGCAATGAAAAACGCTTTTCCTATATCTTATTGGGTGATGGCTGAAACTTCCGATGTTCGCATCAACAACCGGCATTGTTATCTGGAACTTGTTGAAAAAAATTCTTCAGGCAATGGCTTTATTGCCAAAGCGAGAGCTTATATCTGGGCAAATACGTTTGAATTGCTGAAGCCCTATTTTGAGCAGACGACCGGACGTGAGTTTACTTCCGGATTGAAAATTCTAATCAATGTTTTCATTGAGTTTCATCCGGTTTACGGCTACGGATTAAATGTTTGCGATATCGATCCGTCTTACACTCTGGGCGATTTGCAGGCTCAACGGCAAGCCGTTCTCCGGCAGTTGGAAGAAGATGGGATTCTCACTTTGAATAAAGAATTGGAAATGCCTGGTTTACCGCAGCGAATCGCTGTCATTTCTTCGGTGACTGCCGCCGGCTATGAGGATTTTTGTCGTCATTTGGCGGATAACCGACAGGGATATGTGTTCTATCCCAAGCTTTTTCCTGCCATTATGCAGGGAGAGCAAACGGAAGCGTCAATTATTTCCGCTTTGGATAAAGTGTTTAAATATAAGGATTTATTTGATGTCGTAATTATTATCCGAGGCGGCGGCGCTACTTCCGACTTATCAGCTTTCGATTCGTATGAATTGGCGGTCAATTGCGCTCAATTTCCGTTGCCGGTTATTACGGGAATTGGTCATGAGCGGGACGATACCGTTTTGGATTTTATTGCGTTTCATCGGGCGAAAACACCTACGGCTGTTGCCGATTTCTTGATTGAACAAGTAGAAGAAACTGCCTCCGGTCTATTTGAGTGCCAAGAAAGCATCAGGGAAAATATACTTTCCGGTTTAGATATTTACAACGAACGGCTGAAAATCGTAGCTGCTCATTTGCCGCTTTTCGCACAACATCTACTTGAAAAGGAACAATTGTCGTTGGAAATGCTCCGGTTGAAAATTCGCAATAGCGCATTTCCCTTTATTTTAGCTCATGAATCGCAACTGAAAGAAAAAGAATCGTTTTTCCGCTTTTCTTCGCCGGATTATATTCTTGCCAAAGGCTATTCAATTACGTTGAAAAATGGGAAAGCGGTTAAATCGGCGAAAGAATTATCGCAAAGCGACACCATCGAAACAATTTTCTCAGAAGGCAAAATTGAAAGCAGGATATTAGTGATTAGTGATTAGTGGTTAGTGATTTATAATTCATAATTCATAATTCATTAACCAACCCCTATTTAAGCTCCAAATAGCACCAAAGCGGATAATGATCGGAGCTTTTCAGCTTCCCTACCGTACAGTTATAGGATTTAATATTATTACTGTGCAGAATATAATCGATACGGAACAAAAAACGGTATTTATTGTAAGTAATTCCCAACCCAAAGCCGCTATCAACAAAAGCATCGCGAAGGTTTCCCTTGATTTTATACCGGCTGTAAGAAATAGGAGTATCATTAAAATCTCCGCATACAATCAGATAAGGATTTTTATTTTCCTCAATAATCTCCGATATCATTTGCGCTTGAATGGCTCTTGCTTTGAAAGCCGGTGTCAATCGCTTGGTCATCGTTTGAGTGAAAGCTAACGATTCGGCGCCCACTTCCTTTGTCAATCGGTAATAATCATTTCTTTCTTCTTGAGATAGTTTGTTAGATTCCAAATGATTATTGATTAAAGTAACCCGTTTTCCTCGAATATTCAATTCGACTACAAACGATCCGTTGTAAGCGCTCTTATAAGGAACTTTTTGAATGGATAAGATAGGAAACCGGGAGAAAATAGCTAAACCATAATCTTCATTTGGATAAGGAAATTGCAAGGGATAAGCATAATAATAAGGATATTTTTTCATAGCATCCTTAATATTATTTTCCGTCAAATAATCCGAATTATTTTTCGAAGCTCCAAATTCCTGAATACAGACGATATCGGCATCGTTCTCCACTATGTATTGCAAAATTTTATTCGGAGGATTTGCCGAAGTTTCTTTCTTTATATTATCAAAACGCATGACATTATAAGTCAATATTTTAATTGCGTCTTTCGGAATTTTTTCCGTTCGCGGATGCAACGGAAAATAGGTGTAGATAGCCCCGCCGCAGATTCCGAAAACTACCAAGTGGATGAAAGCTAATTTCCATTGCCGAAAAAGCAGCCACGCAATGAAAACCGCTAAGTTAGCGGCAAGAATGAAAGGAAAAAACAAACCTAAATAAGATAAAAAAACAAACCGGTAAGGAGAAACAAAACCCGAATAAGCGGACAATAATAAACCTACTAATACGACTGTATTAAGTGATAAAAGAATAATCCACAAAAATTTTTTCAAAGGTTTCATTTCAGTTATTTTTTGCCTGCATTGAAAAGTCTTTTCTTCTCATCTTCCGACAAACTGTTGTATCCCGATAATTTTATTTTTTCCAAGATACGGTCAATTTCTTTACTCTCATCAGCCTTTCGCGCATTATAATCCCAATCGGTTTCCGGTCGTTTATGCACCGTCATCTTCGGCTTTTTATTGAAAAAATCACTAATCTTCTTCGTCCACGACTGATTCCATGAATTTCCCGTCCGAAAATTACCGTTCTTTCTTCGCCAATAAAGTATCAGAATAATACCAAACAACATGCCGCCCAAATGAGCGAAATGAGCGACATTATCGCCCGAAAAACTGACGACGCCCATCGACAGTTCAAGCAATCCGTAACCGATAACTAAGTACTTTGCTTTTATTGGTATAGGAATAGGGATAATCATCAGTTGAACATTAGGAAAAATCATTCCGAACGCCAGCAAAATTCCGAAAACCGCTCCCGATGCGCCAATCGTAACGGAATAAATATCCTGAAAATAGCATATAGCTAATTGAGTCAGTCCGGCGCCAATACCCGTCACTAAATAGTAAGTAAGAAAACGCGAAGGTCCCCAATAATTTTCCAACACTCTACCGAACATAAACAAAGCGAACATATTGAAAAATAAATGCCACAATTGCACATGGGTAAATTGATAAGTAATCAATTGATAAAGAATAAATCCACCATTTTTTATATCATGCAATCCTAAGATATCGGCAAGCTGAAGTGAAGGAAAAAGATTGCAGGCTCCCCATACAATAATATTGATAATTAAAAGATTTCTTGTGACAGTAGGAATACTGCTATAAAAACTGTTATTGGGATTATTATTGAACATATTGTCGATTTTTTATCGGGCAAAGATACGAAAAATTTCGTTTCAGCCCGCTAAAAAATAAATTTTCCCAAGGCGTTGCACAACGAAACTCGTTACTATTCCCTTGTCTTTATAAAGGGAAATTGAAACTATTAAAAAGAAATAGATATGACAAACAAAGAAACCATAAAAAGGAATATCGGTTTGACATTTGATTTTTTAATAAAAGTATTCATTTTCTTTTGCCCGATACTGTTTCCAAAAATGGAAAATATAGACATTTTAATGCCATAAAAAGACGAAGCAATCCCAAAAATTATTTCCAGTGGATTGCTTCGCTTGTTCGGAATAACCGAGTAATTATAAATTATCTCACCACTTTTATTGTTCCGCTTTTACTTCCTTTGACGATATATACCGAACCGGGCAAAGATAAAATTGGAGCATCTATTGAGCCTGCACTTTTCTTTGTAGAATAAAGTTGAACACCTGCCGCCGAATAGATTGTAATCGTTTCTGCTTGCGGACTTTCTATTCTAAGTGAATTATTGATATAACAAGCATGAAACGATGTGTTGCCGATGTTTTCGATAGCTGTTCCCCACCGCTCAACGGTGATAGACGCTGACAAGGAATCGGCTACGATTGAAGTTCCATCATCCAATAGCAAATCAAGATTCTTGATTGTTGCTTTGTAAGTTCCCATGCCAATACTGTCGTTTACGGTATAAGCAATATCCATAATTTTTGTGTATTCTGTATCAGTGGAACTTTTCAACAAATTTGATTTTATTTCAACCAACCATGTGTTGTTATCTTCGTAGGTAAACGACAAGAAGCTACTGTTTGAAAGCCCTGCAGATAAAGCAGTTAGTTGTTCGTCTAAAGTCATGCCTGCAGGGAAAGTGATTTCAAACGAGCCGGTTAAGGTAACGTCGCTTGGAATAGAGAGGTTGAGTTCAATAATTCCTTTTCCATCTGCGCCAACGGTTTGTGTTTCATCGGGAACTACCGAATTAGTTTCTACAATTGTTCCGAAATCTTTCCAAACATTGGCGGCTTGATAGAGTGATTTGGTTCCAGCAGGGACGTGAAGGATTGCGACAGCAGTATTTGTATTGTTAAATAAAGTAGCAGGTACAGCCAATGGCTTTATCCAATTAACTGTAATATCTTTAAAATAACATTCTGCAAATGCATATTCCCCTATTGACGTTACCGAATTAGGAATTACAATTGATGAAAGATAATAACAGCCAGCAAAAGCACCAAATGAAATATTGGTAACTGAAGTAGGAATCGTGAATACAGATCTGTCTTTCATAATAGGATAACTATACAAAATAGCTTGATTTTTATTATAAAGCACCCCATCTATGGATGAATAATTGGGATTATTCGCATCCACATTAATATCCGAAAGGTTATAACACCACAGAAAGGCTTGTTCGCCAATCGATGTTACAGAACTTGGAATTGTCACGGAAGTAAGTCCATTACAATTCCAAAAAGCTTGTGCTCCAATAACTTTAACTGAGTTTGGAATGGTTATGGTCGTAAGATAGAAACATTGGGCGAAAGCTTCGTCCCCAATGGTTTCTAAAGTATTTGGAAATGTTATGGAAGTAAGGCCGGTAGAGATAAAAGCTCCAACGCCAATTGAGGTTACGAAATTAGGAATATTCACAGAAGTGAGAGATGAACAACCTTCAAAAGTCCAGTCTGCAATCGAAGTTACCGAATTAGGAATTGTTACGGAATTAAGACTGGTACAACCTGCAAAAACCTGTTCTCCCATTACCGTTACTGAAGTAGGTATGTTCACGGTTGTAAGACTACTACAACTGGCAAAAGCATCGGCTCCAATTAATACTACCGAATTAGGAATTGTTACGGAAGAAAGATTTGGACACAAGTAAAAGGCGCCCTCCCCAATCGATGTTACCGAATTAGAAATAGTTACAGAAATAAGATCTGTAAGATTGTAAAAATTATAAGTTCCAATCGATGTAACCTTATCTTTTATTACGACTGAACGAACGGTCCAATTTTTAATACTAGCGGATCCGTCTGGCATCGCCTCACCTTCCGCTTTAGTGGTAGAAATAGTCAGAACGCCATTATTATCCAAGACAGCTGTCATGGTAGGGGTTAGATTCAATGTTTGTCCCCAACTTTGCGCAGCAAATAAAAAAACTGCACATAAAAAGAATGTTAATTTTTTGTTCATGATAAATTGTTTTTATTAAGTTAATTACTAAATGTTTCATTTGAAATGCAACTACACGAAAAAAGCGTAAACTATTCGTCAATTGCTTAATTACTACTGAGGTATCGCCAAACACCTGTCTTACCAATAAGCACGAATAATTCACGCTTCGAAAGCATGAACTTTCGCAACTTATTCTCGTAAGACTTAAAATTGGCGATTTCAGTAGTGAGAATAAGAGCTAAAAAGCTCAAATTATATTTTAATCAATGTGTTACTTTTTTTATTACATATATTTTACTTTTTTTATTTGTTTTAACTGTGCAAATATACGACTAATTTTGTAAAAACAAGAAATCATCACAATGAATTTTGAGCTAATCTATTCTTCTACCTTTTCATCATTTTCATATTTTGTTGCAAATCTTCAAGCCGCTCGTTGTTCTGCCTTGCTCTCTCTACTTGTTTACGAACAATCTCGGCGCTGTCATTGTTTTGGAATTGCTGTTCCAATCAATAAAGTATTGTAATAGCGATTTTATGCCAAGCCATGTTCGGATTGCTTTACTTTTTCTTGAAAAAATAAACCTTTTTCCAAAGTCGCTATAGGAAAATTTTATAAGGCAATTTTGCAAGTTAAAAAAATCTCCCTATATTTGTACTGTAAAAGAAAAATAGAAAAATGGCAACGACAATAACAATAACGCAACTTTATCAACTGCTTGAACCGAAAATAGGTAAAAAAGAAGCGGAAACGCTAACGACCTATATCAATGAAAAAATTTCGGATGAAGTAAAAAGTGCAACAAATGAAATGGCTACAAAAGATTTTGTGGCTAAAGTCGTAGCTGAATCAAAAGCCGAACTGATTAAATGGATGTTTATTTTCTGGGTGGGACAGTTAGCCGCCATGTTCGGTTTGCTTTACTTTTTCTTGAAAAAATAAGCCTTTTCCCAAAGTCTCCATAGGAAAATTTTACAAGGCAAGTATCAAAATTGCATTTCGTACATTCGCAATTTCAACACATCGGGAAGTGTAGGTTGTCCTACCGGATAATGTTCCATTTCGTATTCTTCCGCTAAATCAGCTCAATAGAAAACTGCGTGACTTAGCTATGGATTGTTTGCCGGTTCAAATAATTATTGTACTTTTGCAGCGAATTAAAAAATGGTTTGCAAAGCTTATGTATAAACGCTTTTTCAAACGTTTGACAGACATCGTACTATCGTTCGGAGGACTATTGATAGCTTCGCCGTTTATCCTGCCTGTTTTGCTTTTTGTTTATTGGAGAACAAAGGAAAATCCGTTCTTTTTTCAAAGAAGACCCGGATTGAATGGGCGGATTTTTACGCTGATTAAAATGCGTACAATGACAAATACGCGCGACTCTGAAGGAAATCTTTTGCAGGACAAAGACCGTATCACCCGCTGGGGGAAATTTCTGAGGGAAACGTCAATGGATGAAATACCCCAACTAATCAATGTTTTGAAAGGCGATATGAGTTTGATAGGACCGCGTCCGTTGCTTCCGGAATATTTGCCGCTTTATTCGAGCTTTCACCTGAGGCGGCATCAGGTTCGACCGGGAATTACCGGTTGGGCGCAAATTAACGGAAGAAATTCTATTTCTTGGCAACAAAAGTTTGATTTAGACGTTTGGTATGTAGAGCATGTTCGTTTCAATGTGGACTTGCAAATTTTTATGCAAACCTTGAAAAAAGTATTTATGAAATCAGATATTAACCGCTCGGCAGGGGTTACAATGCCTGCATTTGACGGAACAAATTGAATGATGAATTATGAATTATGGGACAATCTCCAATATATCTATCCATAGCGCATCCCTCCGGAAAAGAACTACAATATATTTCCGAAGCGATTGATTCGAATTGGATGACTACGGCAGGTCCGCAGATTACCCGATTTGAAAAGGCATTGGAATCGTATCTTGATACCTCGAAACCGGTTGTATCTTTGAGTTCTGGAACGGCAGCTTTGCATCTTGCTTTGATTGATTTAGGCATAAACGCCGGCGATGAAATTATCTGCCAGGATTTAACGTTTGTAGCTACCATCAATCCTGTGAAATATGTTGGAGCAATCCCTATTTTAGTGGACAGTGAAAAAGATACATGGAACATTTCTCCCGATTTGTTGGAGGAAACAATCAATGACCGGATGAAAAAGACCGGTAAAAGACCCAAAGCCATCATTGCCGTCGATTTATATGGAATGCCCGCCCGCTTGCCTGAAATTATCCGGATTGCCGACAAGTATGAAATTCCGGTGATTGAAGATGCGGCTGAAAGTTTAGGCTCTTACATAACCCTAAATAATCAACGTAAATTTTGCTCTACCTTTGGCGATTGCGGTTATCTGTCGTTTAACGGCAATAAAATAATTACGGCTTCGACCGGCGGAGCTTTGGTTTGCAGGGATGAAACCCAAGCAGCCCGTATCCGTTTTTTGTCGGGGCAAGCAAAAGATTCGGCTCCACATTACCAACATTCGCAGTTAGGATACAACTACAACCTGAGTAATATTTGCGCGGCTGTCGGTTTGGCGCAAATGGAGGTTTTACAGAAATATGTCAATCGCCGGCGGAAAATTCATTTTCACTACCGTTCGGAATTGGCAGGGCATCCGGAATTGAAATTTCAGAACGAACGTTCCGGTTATTTTTCCAATTATTGGTTGACTTGCGTTTTATTTCCGGATGAAAATATAAGGGATAAAGTAAAAAAACATTTGGAAAATAATCAGATAGAATCTCGTCCAATATGGAAGCCGATGCATCTGCAACCATTGTATAAAGATTCATCTTATTATGGCACGAATTTTGGGGAAGAGCTTTTTACACGAGGCTTGTGCTTACCCTCAAGTTCAATTTTACAAGACAATGAAATTGCTGATATTGCTTCTTTAATTATTGAAAGTTTAGATAAATATTAATAAATACCGGATTAATGAATAAGAATGATAAAATATATGTAGCCGGTCACACTGGATTAGTAGGTTCAGCGCTTTTAAAGAATTTACAATCCAAAGGATACAGGAATTTTGTATTAAGGGATATATCCGAATTGGATTTACGGAATCAATCGGATGTTTTTGACTTTTTTGAAAAAGAAAAGCCGGATTACGTAATTCTTGCAGCAGCCAAAGTGGGCGGTATTATTGCAAATGCTACCTATCGGGGTCAATTTATTTATGAAAATCTGCAAATTCAAAACAATGTTATTCATGCTTCATGGATGAACGGTGTTAAAAAATTGCTTTTCTTGGGTTCTACTTGCATTTATCCTTGCGACGCGCCTCAGCCGATGCCGGAAAATTGCCTTTTGACTTCGCCGTTGGAATATACCAACGAACCCTATGCTATTGCAAAAATTGCAGGAATAAAAATGTGCGAAAGCTATAATATCCAGTATGGAACCAATTATATCGCCGTAATGCCTACTAATTTATACGGTCCCAACGATAATTTTGATTTGGAAAAATCGCATGTTTTACCGGCTCTTTTACGGAAAATATTCCTTGCAAAAAATTTAATGAATAAGGATTGGGATGCTATTCGAAAAGATTTTAACCGCTTGCCGGTGGAAGGAGTTTCCGGAAAAGATTCGGAAGAGCTTATTCTCGCCAAGCTAACTAAATACGGAATCGGGAAAGATTGTGTGGAAATTTGGGGAACGGGAAAGCCGTTGCGTGAATTTTTGTGGAGCGAAGAGATGGCGGATGCTTGCGTGTACGTAATGGAAAATGTGGATTTCAAAGATTTAGCGCCGAAAGGAAAAGAAATCCGGAATACACATATTAATATAGGTACAGGAAAAGAAGTTTCAATTGCCGGTTTGGCTAAGCTTGTGGCAACAACCGTTGGTTATGAAGGTAAGTTTGTTTTTAACGCCGATAAACCGGACGGAACGATGCGGAAATTAACCGACCCTTCTCAATTGCACCGGTTAGGCTGGAAGCATAAAATAGATATAGAAGAAGGGGTTAAAAAATTGTATAGTTGGTATCTGGGGGGATAATTGAATAATTGAATAATTGAATAATAATAATATGTCAAAAACAGCATTAATTACCGGTATTACAGGGCAAGACGGAGCTTATTTATCGGAATACTTGATAAAAAAGGGCTATACGGTGCATGGAATAAAAAGGAGGTCTTCTTTATTTAATACGAATCGTATCGACCATTTGTATCAAGACCCGCATCAGGAAAATCGCAATCTGATTCTGCACTATGGAGATATGACCGATTCAATGAATATTACGCGTATCATAGCGGAAGTTCAACCGGATGAAATTTACAATTTAGCTGCACAAAGCCATGTAAAGGTCAGTTTCGATACGCCTGAATATACGGCAAATGTGGATGGATTGGGTACATTACGTATTCTTGAAAGCGTGCGACTGTTGAATTTGGTTTCTAAAACCCGTATTTATCAGGCGTCAACGTCGGAGTTGTACGGAATGGTACAGGAAATACCTCAAAAAGAAACTACCCCTTTCTATCCGAGAAGTCCGTATGCCGTAGCCAAAATGTACGCCTACTGGATTACCGTCAATTATAGAGAAGCATACCAAATGTTTGCTTGCAATGGGATTTTGTTCAATCACGAATCGCCGCTTCGGGGAGAAACCTTCGTAACCCGAAAAGTGACTCGCGCAATTTCTCGAATTTCTTTAGGAATACAAAAAGAAGTCTTTATGGGCAATCTTTCCAGTAAACGCGATTGGGGACATGCGAAAGATTATGTCAAAGCAATGTACTTGATTCTTCAACAGGATGCTCCGGATGATTATGTAATTGCAAGCGGAGTAACAACTACGATACGGGAATTTATATGTAAATCATTTGAAAAAGTAGGCATTCTCGTTGAATTTAGCGGAAAAGGCGTCAATGAAATCGGAAAAATCGCAGGAATCAGAGAAGATGTGTTTGTCGAAAAAACCGGTGAAGCCTATTTGAAAAGAATACAAAGCAGGATGGGTGAGGAAGTCGTCAAAGTTGACCCCCAATATTTTCGTCCTACGGAAGTAGAAATGTTAATCGGGGATGCAACCAAAGCGCAAACCAAGCTTTCATGGAAGCCTCAATACGACTTGGATGCTTTAATCGACGACATGATGCAAAGCGACATAAAGGAAATGAAAAAAGAAGCTTACGTGAAAGACGCCGGATATAGGATATTAAATTACTTTGAATAAATAAGACAATAAGCGAGTAGAGGTTTTTAATATTTTACCGATTAACTATTTACGAAAAACAAAAAAAATAAGTATTTTAGGAAAATTCACGTATTTTTTGTGTGGATGGTAAATAATTCGTATCTTTGTAGCGATTTATGTGGCTAATTGAAATATAGAAGAGAAAAATAGTTGATATAAATTTAATAATTTTTTTATAATTATGAAAACAAGAATTTTTTTACTCAGTTTATTATTGGGACTTTCTGTTCAACTTTTTGCACAGGATAACCAAACAGCGTATGTAAGCCAGGATCCCGGGTACAAGACTAATTTTAAGCATAGTGCTGCCGGAGATAATTGGTTTATCAATATTAGCGGTGGCGGGCAGGTATATAACATCTCAGACGCAGTTAGCGGCGTTGGCTTAGGAAATCGTATTTCTTTCATACCGGCTTTAGCTGTAGGAAAATGGTTTAGTCCTTATTGGGGCGTCCGTTTGAGAGGCGAAGGTCTTTCCGTAAACAGTTATTACGATGATGGAGTTAAACAAAATAATGACTATCTCAATGTGCATTTGGATGCTATGTGGAATTTAGCAAATTATTGGGGAGTGTATTCTCCTAAAAAAGTTTTCAACTTCACGCCGTATGTTGGTTTAGGTTGGGGTCACCGGTTCGCACTGGATGACAATGCAGCGATTCCACCGACAATGGATTATGTTCGTCCTGATTTTACACGGTATTCCGATGCATTTACAATCAATGGAGGTATTCAATTTGGTTTCCGCTTGAGTAATCGCGTCAATTTGGATTTTGATTTGGGCGTAACTTATCTTGGCGACTATTTCGACCGTATCAACAGTCATAACGGTGAAAACGACAATATTGTTCACGCAATGGGCGGTTTCACTTTCAAATTGGGTAAAACTACGTTTGATGAAGTTGAACCGATGGATTTTGGTTTGATTAATGATTTGAATAGCAAAATCAATGCTTTGCGTCAAGAAAACGATCAATTGTCGAAACGTCCGGTTTCTTGCCCCGAATGTCCGCAAGTTCCTCCTCAAGTCGTTAAGAATGAGATTAATTATGTACCGAATGTTGTATTCTTCCGTTTGAATAGTTCGAAAATCGACGCTAACCAACAAATCAGCGTTTATAACACAGCTTCTTTCATTAAAGAAACCAGTCAAAAAATTAAAGTTATCGGTTACGCTGATAAAGGTACAGGAACAAGCAAATACAACTTAGGCTTGTCGGAAAAACGTGCAAAAGCGGTAGCTAAAGAACTTACAACGAAATACAATGTTCCTTCCGATAAAATTTCGGTAGAATGGAAGGGTTCGGATGAACAACCTTATCCACAAAATAATTGGAACCGCGTTGTAATCATGAGCGCTCCTCAACAATAAAATTGTATGGAAATTAAAAAAAAGCGTCCAAAGGGGCGCTTTTTTTTTGATATATCTTTAAAAAAGGCTAAATTTGCACCCCTAAATAAAAATCCTTTGTAATAAGGTATAATATAAAACTCATGGTGAATAAAAGTAGATATGGATTTCTAATTAAATGGCTAATTATTCTAAGTGATTTGTTACTAATCAATCTTTTGTTTTTTTTAGTATATAAATGGCTTAAAATTTACGAAGCGGAATCTCTATACATTAACTGGCGATATATTTATCTACTGCTTGATTTTAGTTATATCTTTGCGGTTTATCTTGTCCCCGTCCGGATTTATCAACCGGTCATGTTTACGGATAAGGTGATTCAGCGTTCTTTATCGCTTATTGCTTTACACGCCGTTATTTTTACCGCCTGTCTTTTTTTCCTGAACTTGGAAAATGACGCTTTGCCCCTTTATTTTATTGTTTATTATTACGTATTACTGTTCATTGTTTTTACCGCATGGAGGGTATTGGCTCGGGAAATGCTAAAAATTTACCGAAGGAAAGGACACAATTATAAACGGGTTATTATTGTTGGAGCTGGGAAAAACGGGATGGAGCTTTTCGCTGAAATGAAAAAGGAAATGGCTTATGGATACAATATTTATGGATTTTTTGATGATAATATTTTATTGAAAAATACCTTGCCGAATTATTTAGGGATGACCCATGAAGTAGAAGATTTTGTGTTGGAAAATAATATTGATGAAATTTATTGCACTTTACCCAATTCTCAAGATGAAAAAATCATGAGAATGCTTAACTTTGCAGAAAAACACATGGTACGTTTTTATATCATTCCGGAATTTTCGCGATATGTAAAAAAGCGAATGGATTTGGATATCATTGAATCTATCCCGATTATGGCGGTGCGCTCTGAACCGCTTCAATCTATTCATAACCAAATAATAAAGAGGGTGTGTGATGTCATTTTTTCTTTTTTATTTTTAATTACTTTATTTCCAATCTTCTACGTTATTTTTGGGATTTTAATTAAACTATCTTCCTCCGGTCCTGTTATTTTTAAACAAAGGAGAACCGGAATTTATGGTAAAAGTTTTGATTGCTATAAGTTTCGCTCCATGAAAATGAATGAAGACGCTGATGAAAAACAAGCGGAAAAAGACGATCCCCGGACAACTAAAATAGGACAATTTTTACGACGTTCCAATTTGGACGAAATTCCTCAGTTCTACAACGTTCTAAGAGGAGATATGAGCGTGATTGGTCCTCGACCGCACATGTTAAAGCATACCGAATTATATTCGTCATTCATTGATAAATACATGGTACGACACCTGATTAAACCGGGCATCACCGGTTGGGCGCAGGTGAACGGATACAGGGGTGAAACAAAAACGACAGAGCAAATGGAAGGCAGGGTTCGGTGCGATGTCTGGTATCTCGAAAACTGGTCTTTTATTCTGGACTTTAAAATTTTGATAATAACTATTTTGAATATGTTTAAAGGAGAGAAAAATGCCTATTGATGTTTACAACCGTATCGCTTGACCGAAAAGATCAATGGAATGCAATTGTCCGTTCCATGAATCAGTATGATTTTTATCATTTAGCTGAATATCACCAATTGGAACATTCAGGACAACCGCTGTTGCTTTATTTTTCTTCCGACAGAACCTCATTGGCGCTTCCGGTTATTTTGCGTTCGGTGGATGGAACAAATTATCACGATCTTACTTCGGTTTATGGATATGCAGGTCCCTTGTCCAATCGGGAGAAACCGGACGAACCGGTGATAAAGGATTTTCAAAAAGAACTTTTGCAATTTTTTGATTCCCGCCGAATTGTTTCGGTTTTTACGCGGTTACATCCGCTTTTTAGTAATCAGGAATTACTTTTGTCCGGTTTGGGAGAAATTATCGATACCAATCAGACGGTTGGAATTGATTTGGAATCGTCTGAAAAAGAACAAAAAAGACAATACGCCCATTCCATAAAAAACCATATCAACCGCCTGAAGCGAAAAAATGTTTTTGTAGAAGAAGCAAAAACGAAAGAAGCAATCGATCTTTTCATTGAAATGTACAAAGAAAATATGAATCGTGTGAACGCTTCGAAAATGTACTTTTTCCCGAATGATTATTTTTACCGGTTCATGGAAGAGCTGCCCGCTTCTCTTTTTTTAGCGTATTATGAAGGACAAGCAATCAGCGGTTCGCTTTTTACGAGTTGCAACGGTATTGTTCAGCCCCATTTGAGCGCTACGCGGAATGAATATCTTCGATGGAGTCCGCTAAAATTGGTTTGGGACTGCATCCGCATAGACGCCGTTCATAAAAAAGAAAAATGGATGCATTTGGGAGGCGGAGTAGGAGGAGCCGATGACAGTCTGTTTCAATTCAAAGCGCAATTTTCGGATTTGCGATTTTTATTCAAAACATGGAGGTATATCCATAATGAAGAAGCGTATGCGCAATTGGTTTCTGAGAAATATTCAAACCGCATTCCCGATTCCACATTCTTCCCGCTCTACAGGCTTTAATCCAATGAAAGCTATCAATACAGCACTCACGTCAAGCGAGTGAAATTGTCATTGCGGGCATGACCCGCAATCCCCTGTCATGTCTCTTACCGCCCCAATTTACAGTCGGACTACACGGACGATATGGTCGGACTATACGGATGCTGTGGTCGGACTATACGGACGCTAAGGTCGGACTATACGGATGCTGAGGTCGGACTTCACGGATGCTGTGGTCGGACTATACGGATACGGATGCGAAAGTCCGACTATAATAAACCAATGCGAAGATGTAGTCATAACCTTGAGCTTTGCAAATAAATTTTTTCTTCAAACAAAGTTTCAATTATTTTCAAATAAATAATTACTTTTGTAGCTAAAATCAATTAAAGGGAAAATAGTAGCGGATGATAGAACGAGTCATTATTTTGGATGGTGCAGACCCCGTTATTTTCTTCGGGACAAATAATTCCAACTTTCAGTTAATTAAGTCTTTATTTCCGAAATTAAGAATAGTGGCGAGAGGAAATATAATCAAGGTAATCGGTGAAGATTTGGAATTGGCTGAATTTGAAGAAAAAATTCGGGAGATGGAGAAATATTGCTCCGATTTCAACCTATTGAATGACAATGTGATTACAGGTATAATCAAAGGTAAAGCCGATTCTTTCAATGCTCTCCAAAAACAGGAAAATCTGATTATTCACGGAATAAACGGTCGTGCGATTCAGGCGCGAACAGAAAATCAGCAAAAATTAGTAAAAGCCTTTGATGACCACGATTTACTGTTTGCTATCGGACCGGCAGGCTCCGGCAAGACTTATACGGCAATTGCTTTAGCCGTCAGAGCGTTGAAAAATAAAGAAGTGCGAAAAATCATCCTCAGTCGTCCGGCAGTAGAAGCCGGTGAAAAATTGGGATTTCTTCCGGGCGACATGAAAGAAAAAATAGACCCTTATCTTCAACCTTTGTATGATGCTCTGGAAGATATGATTCCGGTGACTAAACTGAAAGAATATATCGAGAACAAAGTGATTCAGATTGCGCCTTTGGCTTTTATGCGAGGACGGACGCTTAGCGATGCGGTTATTATTCTTGACGAAGCTCAAAATACAAGTATTCAGCAGATTAAAATGTTTTTAACCCGCATGGGAATGAATGCCAAGATGATTGTCACAGGCGATATCACGCAAATCGATTTGCCGCCATCGCAAACCTCCGGTCTTATTCATGCGATGCAAGTTTTGAATAAAATTCCCGGCATTGCTCAAATCGAATTTAATAAAAAGGATATTGTCCGTCATAAATTAGTGCAACGAATTGTGGAGGCTTATGAGAAAGAAAGTAAAAAGTTAGTGATTAGTAATTAATTAGATTAACAAATAAATATATGAATAATATGAACAATACTCTTACACGAACAGATTTTAATTTTCAGGGACAAACTCATGTTTATCATGGAAAAGTACGTGACGTATATTCCATCGGCAACGACCTTTTAGTGATGATTGCAACCGATCGAATTTCAGCTTTTGATGTGATTCTTCCTCAAGGAATTCCTTATAAAGGACAAGTACTGAATCAGATTACTTCTTTGTTTTTGGATGCGACCACCGATATTCTTCCGAATTGGAAATTGGCGGCTCCCGACCCGATGGTGACTGTGGGTTTGCGTTGCGAACCTTTTAAAGTGGAAATGATTGTTCGTGGCTATCTCACCGGAAGTGCATGGAGGGAATACAAAGCGGGCGCTCGAACACTTTGCGGAATTGCTTTGCCGGACGGAATGCGCGAGAATGAGAAGTTTCCCAGCCCCATTCTTACGCCGACTACCAAAGCGGAAGAAGGTCACGACGAAAATATTACAAAGGAGGAAATTATTGCCCAAGGATTGGCAAGTAGGAAAGATTATGAACAATTGGAACATTATGCACAAGCCTTATTTAAACGCGGAACCGAAATAGCCGCTCAAAAAGGATTGATTCTGGTGGATACTAAATATGAGTTTGGAAAAAAGGACGGTAAAATTTACCTGATTGATGAAATTCATACACCGGATTCTTCCCGTTATTTCTATGCCGACGGCTATCTGAAACGCTTTGAAAAAGGTGAAGAACAAAAACAACTTTCGAAAGAATTTGTTCGTATATGGTTAATGGAAAATGGTTTTCAAGGAAAGACGGGACAAAAGGTTCCCGAAATGACGCCTGCTTATTGCGAAAGTGTTTCTGAAAGATACATCGAATTGTATGAACATATCACAGGTGAAAAATTCATTAAATCGGATATTCGCAATCTTTCCGAACGGATAAAAAATAATATAGAAATGTATTTACATAAATAAATGGACAGGTACGGATTAATTGGATTTCCCTTAAAACACTCTTTTTCAAAAGATTATTTTAATAACAAATTTGCGTCGGAAGGGATAAACGCTGAATATGTCAATTTTGAAATAACTTCAATATCGGAATTGAAATCTATCATTACTGACCCTCAGTTGAAAGGTTTAAATGTGACTATTCCCTATAAAGAACAAGTAATCCCTTATTTAGATAAATTAAGCGAAAACGCAAAGTTGATAGGAGCTGTGAATGTAGTAAAAATTGAGCGAACGAAGAAAAAAATAAAGCTGACCGGATTTAATTCGGATATCATCGGATTCAAGCAATCGATAGAACCGCTGTTAAAGCCGCATCACCGGCATGCGCTCGTATTAGGTACCGGCGGTTCTGCAAAAGCTATTTTCTACGGTTTACAGCAATTAGGACTTTCGGCTACCTACGTTTCCCGTCAAAAAACGTCGGAACAAATTCTGACCTATTCCGAGTTGTCGCCGGAAGTGATGGAAGCCCATGAAGTTGTAGTTAATTGTACGCCGGTCGGTCTGTGGCCTAATGTGGACGATTGCCCGGCGATTCCCTATCCATTGCTCACCGGGAAGCACTTATTGTATGATTTGTTGTATAATCCCGACGAAACGCTTTTTATGAAAAAAGGCGAAGAGCAGGGCGCCGTTGTCAAAAACGGATTGGAAATGTTGTTGTTACAAGCTTTTGCCGGTTGGAATTTCTGGCTACAAAAATAAGGATAAGGCTATTATAATATTTGAAGTTTAGCTGGAGCGCGATTTGCTTGAAGCGTTGGATACATACGAGGAATTAAAGGATTGAAAAATTGTGAATGATGAATAGAAAAAATGCAATTGAACTTTTATTAAAGTATAACAAAGAAAAATTTCATATTCAACATGCTCTTACTGTTGAAGCGGTTATGAAATGGTATGCCGGCGAATTGGGATATGACGCCGAATATTGGGGTATTATCGGATTGTTACACGATGTTGATTTTGAAATGTATCCTCAAGAACATTGCATCAAAGCAGTAGAGATTTTAAAATCGGAAAATTACGGAGACGATGTGATTCATTCGATTTGTTCCCATGGATACAACTTGCGAGTTGATATTAAACCGGAACATGAGATGGAAAAGATACTCTATGCAACG
>Ga0123354_10001154_pt1 | contig 30908 bp, 24 predicted proteins | sample TergutLab28metaG_2_FD_97872 | JGI IMG/M metagenome (GOLD analysis project Ga0123354, IMG submission 97872) | Labiotermes labralis P4 segment gut microbial communities from Petit-Saut dam, French Guiana - Lab288 P4 | ecosystem: Host-associated > Arthropoda: Insects > Digestive system > Gut ... | reverse complement strand
TAGTTTGCCCGTTGTGTTTAGATTGCAAGGAGGAAAAGATTCTGTGAACGAATATCCTGGTCTCAAATCAACTCAAACTGTTAATACAATTGTTCAAATAGATGGAAAAGTAGTGTCTGAAGAAGAATGGAAAAATGCAGACCCGAAAAAACTTGAATTTCAGGCTTTTGTAAAAGAAGTGAATCCAACTCGTATGATTCTAATTTTTAAAACGAAGCAGTAATTGAAACGGAATCACATTTTGATAACAACGAAGAAAAAGTAAGAAGAATCGTAAATGAATGAGGCTGTTTCAAAAGCCTGTCATCCCGCGCTTGACGCAGGATCTCCTGAAAAAATATTACTTATTATCAGGGGATTGCGGGTCAAGCCCGCAATGACATAATTGTCAAAAAGACTTTTGAAACAGCCTCCGTTTATACCAAACTAAAAGAACTTAATATGTTCGCTTATCCATAAAAAGATGCAAACAAAAATCAAAGCCGGCAACAGATTCAGGATCCGGAGTTTTTTGATATTCAAAATATCCAGCGCCAATCCAATCAGGAGGACTCCGCCTACTACGGTTATTTCGTTAATGTAATTAGCGGGAATATCTTTTCCAATGAGCCGGACAATGAGCGTGATTCCACCTTGATAAATCACTAAGGGAACGACCGAAAACAAGACGCCGATTCCCAATGCCGACGATAACAAAAGGGAAGAAAAACCGTCTAACAACGACTTGGCTTTCAACAATTCGGATAATTTTCCGGTAAGACCTTCTTCCACCGGACCTAATATCGACAGCGAACCCATGCAAAATAAAAGGAAAGCCGTTATTAAACCTTCGGTAAACCGCTCATTTCCTATTTTGAACCGCATCTTCATATAATCGCCTAACCGATTCATCCGTTCTTCCAACCGGCATAATTCGCCGACTAATCCACCGGTAATCAAACTCAGGGCAACGATGAACGGAGCGTTGATTTTCAGCGACATCTGCATGCCTAAAATAAGCGTGAATAAGCCTATCGCTTGAAAATAAATGGTAGTATATTTTTCGGATAGCGCTTTCTTAAATACCAATCCGATACTGCTTCCTGCAATTATTGCCGCTGCGTTAATAATTGTACCTAACATGATTCATAAAATTAGAAACGAACCGTTTGCTCTTGTCCCGTATAATTAATTGTTTGATTCACTTGAGGCGCATCAATCCCGCAGGGCTTATCGGGGGTTACATACACAATACGAAATACCCGTTCGCGGAACATGCCGGAAAATTCTCCGGAGCGGTTTCCAACCGTCAACGTTTTTTCCTTATCATTATATGTGAATGGAATCGTTGAATAAGCGCCTTTTTCATAATTATAATTGACGCCTTCGTCTTCATAAAGCGTGAATTTCCCGTCTTTCCCCGCATACGCGAAAACCGTCAGGTCTTTTTGATTTTCTGCCGTGCTTTGAATAACATCGCCCATGGGCAGAATCGAACCGGCTGCGGCAAACACAGGCATCCGGTCGTAAGGCGCCTCCACATTCAATCGTTGTCCTCCTTCCGTCAACCGTCCCGAATATATGGAATACCATCCTGCTCCAGCCGGGAAATACGCTTCCCGTTCGCGCGCTTTGTATTTATACACCGGACAAACCATCAATCCGGGACCAAACATATACTGATCGCCAATGTTCAACACATTCTTATCCTGTTCAAAATCCATGGCGAGCGGACGCATGATCGTATAATCATTGAAATAGACCATGCCGGCTAAGGAATAAATATAAGGCATCAGGCGGTAACGCAATTGCGTATAATATAGCATGGAATTATATGCAGGATGTGTTTCGGGAGCCACATTCCAGATTTCCCGGTAAGGATATTGACCGTGACTGCGGAACAGGGGCGCAAAAGCGCCGAACTGATGCCAGCGGTTATTCAATTCGCGCCATTCTTCCAAATCTTCCGATCCGGGTTTTGCTTGCGTATAACGCCATTCCACACAGAAACCGCCATCGTCCATTGTCCAGTACGGATTTCCGGCAATAGCAAAATTCAAGCCGGCGGAGATTTGCGCTTTCATATCTTCCCACCGCGTGCCGATGTCACCGCTCCAAATAGCGGCAGCGTATTTTTGCGAGCCTGCAAATCCCGACCGCGTCAAGAGAAAGACGCGGTTGTTGTTATTCGTTCCCCGTTGCCCTTCGTAAATTCCTTTAGCGTTCATCAATCCGTAGGCATTAAAATAACGGGTGGAAGAACCCAGCGCCGTCGGATTCATCAGCGCTTTCCGGTATTCCATAGAGGAATTCGACAGGATATCCGGCTCGGGGGCATCCATCCACCAGGCATCAACGCCTCGATAGTATAGCTTTTTGTTCATCATGTCCCAGAACAATTGACGCGCTCCGGGACTGTAAGCATCGTAGAAAGAGCCGATATAGCCTTTTCCTATCCAGTCGCGGACGCTGTCTTGAACAGCCCTGCGATACATCCATCCGTTTTTGTCGAATTCTTTATAATTGTCGGTCGTATAATAAAATTTAGGCCAGACGGAAATCATCAAGCGGACATTCATCTTGTGCACTTCGCTAATCATAGCGGTGGCGTCGGGATAGCGCTGCAAATCGAAATCATGGCTTCCCCAGGCGTCTTCGGGCCAATACGACCAGTCCTGCACGATATTGTCGATAGGAATGCGGCGCTGGCGAAATTCCTTCAAAACATCCAGTAATTCTTTTTGCGTTTTATAGCGTTCGCGGCTTTGCCAAAAGCCCATAGCCCATTTGGGCATGACTTGCGCTTTCCCTGTAATCGTGCGGTAACCGCTGATCACATCATCCATAGATTTTCCATAAATAAAATAATAATCAATCTGATCCGCCATTTCCGACCAGAAAGACAGTTTATTCTGTTCAGCGGCAGGGACAGGACTTAGCGCTTTCAAACTCAAATAGGAAACTCCTCCATCGGGTTTCCATTCGATGCGCAGTTTGTATTTCCGGTTTTTTTCCAAATCAGCCGGAAATTTGTATGAATTGGGATTCCATGCCGTGCGCCACCGTTCGGCTACCACTAACCGGTCGTCTAAATAGAGCTTCGTGTATCCTGCATAATATAAAAGAAAATGATAAATACCTGATTCCTTGGGTTGAATTTCACCTTCCCAAGCGACCGAATCGTATTGTGAAAAGCGGGACGGAAGATTACGGACAGTCTCCAGATTGGAATAGTCAATCGTGTTTTCACTGCGCTCCAGCGTTCGCTCCGGATTCCTGCGGTTATGGTAAGTAGCGGTCAATCCTCCTTCCCGACCGGTTTTGTCGTATAAAGTAAATTGATTCAATTGGGCATAATCCCGCGGGTCGCCGAATTTTGTCAACGAATAATTATCCCAGAGCAGACCGTAATTCTTATTGGAAACAATAAAAGGAACGGATACTTTCGTATTGTACTGATACAGCGTTTCGTTTTTGCCTTTATAATTAAACTCGTCCGACTGATGCTGTCCCAAGCCGTAAAAAGCTTCATCGTCGGGCGATTCGAAAACTTGCCGGATAGCATACGCTTTCTCCCCATCCGCCTCCATCGGTTGAAAAGTTTTACCGCCGCCGGTATTTTCCGCTAAAACCGGTTGCCCGTCTTTGTCATAAAACTTAACTTCTCCGGTTTTCAAAGAAACAGTCGCTTTGATAGAAGAAGTGACGAGGCTCAATTCACGGTTTGTTTGAGATACAGTCCATCCTGTTTTGAGCGTTTCGGGATGAACATTAATCAAACTTTCCCGCTTGGAAAATATAGTATCGGGAGATGCGGTTACACGGATGATATTATCGGCGACTACCTGTAGCCGGATTCTTTTGGGCGTATGTGCGGAAGATGAGTTCAGGCAGACTGTTACGCCATCGTTGTTGCGTTCGATCGAAGCCGATTGGCAAGCGGAAAAGATCAGGCACAATAGCGCCGGAAGAAAAAAACGTGTATAAAAAAGTGTTTTCATTTTAGGAGAAGTTTAATCATTTATCAATAAAATGTCGCGCAAAGATATTAAATTATTTTATTCCACCAAAAAATAGGATATTATCATTAATTGCATTACCTTTGTGTTGCAATAATTAGCGAATCATGTGATTATGAAAAAAGGCAACATCCTCGTCGTCGATGACAACAAAAACGTACTGACAGCATTGCGGATTCTTCTCGAAAGCTACTTTGAGGGCGTTACGCTGTTAACTTCACCGAATCAACTCATTGCGATTATGCGGGAATCAAATCCGGATATCGTTTTGTTAGACATGAATTTTTCTGCAGGGATCAATACCGGAAACGAAGGGCTGTACTGGCTTTCGGAAATAAAAAAGCAGGATGCGGATCTCCCCGTCGTCCTGTTCACCGCTTATGCGGACATTGATTTGGCTGTTAAAGCGTTGAAGCAGGGAGCCACCGATTTTGTCGTGAAACCATGGGACAACGCCAAGTTGGTCGCTACGCTTCAATCGGCTTACGCTTTGCGGGAATCGCGTAAAGAGGTGAAAGTATTGCGGGAAAAACAAACTGTTCTGCAAGGAGAACTCAACAAGGAGCGCGATATTTGCTGGGGCGTTTCCAAAGCCATACAGGATTTGCAGCGGTTGATACAAAAAGTGGCTCTGACAGATGCCAACATCCTGATTACCGGCGAAAACGGTACGGGAAAAGAAGTGGTTGCCCGTGAAATCTACCGGCTTTCGACCCGGAGCAAAGAAGTGCTAATCACGGTTGATATGGGCGCTATCACCGAATCCCTGTTCGAAAGCGAATTGTTCGGACACGTGAAAGGTTCGTTTACGGATGCCAAAACCGATCGAACCGGAAAGTTTGAAGCTGCCAATCATGGAACGCTGTTTTTAGATGAAATCGGAAATTTGTCTTATCCCTTGCAGGCTAAAATTTTAAATGCCCTGCAGTCGAGAACGATAGTCAAAGTAGGCGACAACAAGCCTATAGCCGTTGACATCCGTTTGATTAGCGCTACGAACCGCAATCTACAGGAATCGGTGCAAAAAGGGGAATTCCGCGAAGATTTACTGTACCGCATCAATACCATCCACGTGGAAGTCCCTGCTTTACGGGAACGAAAAGAAGACATTCCCATGCTGGCTGAATTTTTCCTGAAAAAATTCGCAAGGAAATATCACAAGGAAAATATCCGTCTTTCCGACGAAGCAGCCGGTAAATTGAAGGAATACCTATGGCCCGGAAATATCAGGGAATTGCAGCACACGCTGGAAAAGGCGGTCATCCTTTCGGATACGAACATTTTGCAAGCCGGCGATTTTTACCTGAATCAAATTGTTCAAACAGGTATCGAAATTCCCGGAACATTGGACGAAGCCGAAAAACGCCTGATACAAAATTCATTGAAACGCAACAATGAAAATTTCTCCGCTGTTGCCGCCGAACTGGGCATCACCCGCCCGACATTGTATAGCAAAATGAAGAAATATAACCTGTAAAAAGTCCACTATTTCAATTACTTGCAGCCTTGCGCAAGGTCAGAGTTCCTGACCTCTGAGGATAAGAGAACTTTGAATTTAACAAGGGCATTCATTTGGTAACCGGAATAAAAAACAATTTATTCATTAGTTAGTAATAATTAACGTTATATTTTTTTATTGACAATAATTAACATTATATATATATTTTCCCCGCTATAAATTGCTTAACTTTGTTAAATCTGCGATGAATAAATTTTATTGAATATTAACTTTATAAATTTATATGTATGAAGAATTTGGTTATTTTTATTTTGAGTTTTTTCGTTTTTTCGTCTGTATCTGCACAAGACGTGGGAAAACGATATTTTGAGGACAATCCTGCTAACGCAACGGATTCGTTATACGCGATGGGTAGCCGGAATCGTATTTTTGAAGATGATTCAATACCGCTTGGTCATGGATGCACGGTAAAGATGAGTCTTCCTGAAGAATTTGCTTTTACGGGAGATGCTATTCAATCCTACAATCTGACAACGAAAGAAATCGTATTCGCAGATTCTGTATTTAATAAAGTCCTCACTACTTATTCTATATTTAATGTTTATTTCAATGATACGCTCCTGATTGAAAATATTGCAGAAACCGGAGATTATGCAAGCTGGATAATTAACGATCTGGTATTATATTCAGATAGTAGAGATAATAAATTATACTTATGCTTTATTAGTCCGGGGTGGGATATTGATACTTATTTTGATATTGTTGGCGATACTACAGATGAACAGAAAGAAGCGAAATCTGTACTGCAAAAAAGACTGGAAATGCGCAATGCAGAATTGGATAGCTTTATCCAATATTTAAACGATAGAAGTAAAATTATCACCGGTATAGAAGACGTAAAACAAGCGCTCCCCGTTCAAATTTACAGCACAGGGAAAACAATTCATGTCAACAACCTGACCGGTAAAAACGGAGTGATAACCGTTTATGGAATCGACGGCGTAAAAGTTGCGGAGCAAGCGATGGCAGGTCAAACAACTAAGCTGGAAATACCGGTTAGCGGAATCTATCTGGTTTCGGTGAAAGCGGGAAATGAAAAACCTATAACGGCAAAACTGATGCTGCATGCTTCCCGTTAGCAGGGAATAAAGCCGGTTGTTCTTCGGGATGACCGGCTTTTTTGTTATTTTTCTTTATGATTTCCATGCATTATTTATTTTAATATTATTATCTTTGCATCGTGAGTTGATTAATAGGAAAGTATTTATTTAATAAAGAAATCGCTTGTTTAATTCCATCCAATATAAACTCAATATTTATACCGCTTTGCTTGTTTTAGCGGTAGTCGGGACGACACTCGCTTTTGTTTACGAAAAGTATCCTTTTGCCTTGTTGGGGATAGCGCTTATTATTTATTGCCTTTCTTCTTTGGGAAAAGGTTACAAACGGTATAATCAAAATTTTATCTTCTTACTTAACGCTTTGGAAAACGGCGACTATTCGTTTCATTTTTCAGAGACAAAACTTTCGTCCCGAGAACAGGAAATGAACCTGATGATGAACCGAATCAAGGAAATTCTGGCTAAAGCCCGAAATGAAGTGATTGAAAATGAAAACTTTTTGAGCTTAATCCTCGAATCGGTTTCCACCGGAATTATCATTATTGACGACCGGGGCATTGTTCAACGGATCAATCATCCGGCGCTGAGCTTATTAGGTCTTCCTCATTTTTCGCATGTGAATCAATTGAACAGCATTAACGAAACTTATCCGGCTTTGTTTCACCAGTTGAAAGCCGGCGACCGTATCCAGATTTCTTTGATGAACGAGCGGGAGGAATTATCCATCAGTCTCCGGGTTACTGAAATCCGGCTCAAACGGGGATTAATGCGCATTCTTACGCTGAATAATATCGACAACGAATTAGAATCGAAAGAAATGGAATCGTGGATACGCCTTATTCGCGTGATGACGCATGAGATTATGAATTCCATCGCTCCGATTACTTCTTTGAGTGATACAATGCGGTTTCTGTATAATTCCGGCGCCGAGTCCGATGATTTGAGGCAAAACACGCTGGAGGCTTTCGAAACGATTCATGCCACCGCAGCCGGACTTTTGACGTTTGTGGAATCGTATCGTAAGTTTTCGTCAGTTCCAAAACCTAAAAAACAAAACTTTGTTGTTAACGCTTTAGTCGACAAAGTAGTTAAATTGCATGAAGCGGCTCTCGCGGAAAAAAGCATCGACTTGGAAATCCATCTTCCGGAATCGCTCACTGCTTATGCCGATGAAAACTTGATTACCCAAGTAATGATTAATCTGGTCAAAAACGCGATAGAAGCAACAGAAGCAGACAGCAACGGGAAAATCATTATTTCCGGCGAATGTGATGCGGAAGGCAGGATAAATTTGGAGGTCGCCGACAACGGCAAACCGATTCCCGCCGATGTTTTACCCCATATTTTTATTCCGTTTTTTACGACCAAGTCTTCAGGCTCCGGCATAGGACTTTCTGTTTCCCGTTACATCTTGCGGCTTCACGGCGGAAAATTGCATCATTCGCTTTCTTCCGACGGAATGACAGTGTTTCAGTTAGAGATGGAGCAAAGGGGCGAAACGGCGCAATCCACTGATAATAAGTAATATTTTTACATGTCACCTCGCGTCAAGCGCGTGATGACAGGCTTTTTTCTTAATAACTGATCAGAGTCGTCTTATCCGTTGAAATATACGGCGTTTTGATATGAAGTATTCCGTTTTTATTATCCGCTTCATAAAACCAACCCGACGGAGATGCTTCAAAACTTGCTTTGTTTTTTTGCCGTTTCATTTTCTGTCCTTGTAACAGTATATCTTTAGGGAGTTTTTTTGTATGAATATCAAACAGATACGCGCGTTTTGTCAGACGTCCCGTAAAGTCTCCGGCAGCGGCATTCAACACAACGGTTGTTCCGGCGGTTGACGGTTTGACTTCAAATTTCGTGGTTGAAAATTTTCCCTCCTTATATTCCCTCGTATTGCCGTCGTCTTCATACAGAACGAAAGAAGCGTCTGCTCCGGAGGGATAAATATCAAGCGTGAGCGTATCGGCTGGGAATTGTCCGTCATACATCATTTGCCGGTAGAGCGGGATGATTGCCCCTGCCCGCACAAACAGCGGAAGTTTATCAAGCGGCGCAGGATAGTCGGCGAGTGTTGTATTGCCATTATATTCAGCGCCATCCCAATAATCAATCCATTTACCGGCAGGCAAATAAATACTGTCGCGTTTGGATTCCGGTGTATAAACGGGCGCTACCAATAAATCTTTTCCCAACAGGTATTCATACTTGACCTGATCGCTCCAAGTGACCGGATCATCGGGATATTCAAGGACTAATCCTCTCACAGCCGGCGTTCCCGTCTGATGCGCTTCGCTGCAAAGCGTGTACATATAAGGTGTGAACCGTTCTTTCAGCATCAAGTATTTACGATTAATAGAGGTGAAAGGTTCTCCGAACAACCAAGGCTGCTTGTCTTTTATGCCGTTCTTGTTGTTGCTTGCCCAACCCGACATTCCCATGAATACCGGAGTGAAGCATTTCCATTGCAAATCGCGGACGTAAGTTGAGTCGCTGCCTCCGAAAATACCGTCTACATCGCCTGTAGTATAATTCTGTCCCGATAATCCGCAACCGACAATCGTCGGGATATGCCAGCGGATATAATTCCAACTGCCGCTTTGGTCGCCCGTCCACAACACGGCATTGCGTTGCGAGCCTGTCCATCCGCATACCATCCAGACAAAGCCGCGGGCGTTACTGTTGTTTTCAATCCCGTCGAAAGCCGCTTTCGCCCCGTCTATGGCATATTTGAAGCCGGGACCTACCCAGGCGACATCCAATTTGCAGAGGCGCGTACCATATTCGCCTACTTCGCGGGCTATTTTTTCCACGCCGTTTTCTGTCCATAATCCGGTACGAAAACCTCGCTTCATGAGTTCATCAACCGTATACTTAAGTTCGGTGTATCCGCAACCGTAACCGTCGTTGGGTAAAATCCATCCGCGCGGCATATTATTTTCAATATATTTGTCTGCAATTAAAGAAATAACGCTTGGCGTAAGTCCATCGAAACCGGTTGTTGTCGAACCATTGGTATTTCCCGACTTGGCGCCCCGGTTATAACAGTTTGCATCGCCCATACTCAATCCCCATCGGGGAACCAGAAAGGGTTTACCTGTAATATCGGTATAATCATTCAAAATGTCTTTCAATGAATTTCCCGCAAAATAGTAGCAATCGAACCGGCTTTCGTTCTGAACCAGCCGCACCGTATCTTTGAATGCGTATTCTCCTGTGGAATAGGTATTTCTCATAGCGCCGTAACCCATCGTACTCATGTAAAATGTTGCCGGATTCGGATTTCCGCCATCTTCCCAATTGTAGTCGATAGTCATCTTAATCGTTTGATCCCTGTGGGAGAATCGTCCGTTTTGCATTCCTCCGCCAAAGAATTGCTCTTTTTCACCGCGTTTCAAGTATTGAACGGTTTGTTTGCCGTAGGTAATGCCTTGAGCTTCTTCCCAAACCAAAGCCGTATTATCCGGTTTATATAAGGCAAAATGCAACGGATTTTTGTAAGCCCTCAGAGCAATATCAGTCGTAGTCATCAGGTAATAATCGCCCTTATCCGTTATTTTTACTTGCGGCTGTTGAGCCGGAGTATTGATAACGATGTCGTTCCCTGCAGGATTGCTGAATTCTCCATCATACGCCATCCAAATCCGGAAAATATCATCTCTCAAAAATTGGATTTTAAATTGGGTTAGATTGCAGCTGAGTTGTATTTCATTATTAGTTTGAATTATATTTGTAATCGCTCCTATATGGCATGCCTGTGAATACAACTCCATCGACAGCGTGTCGTTGGACGTTCTCATATCGCCCGGAAGCGCAGTATAAAACAGAATCTTATGCACGCCCAGGTCGCTCAAATCCATTCCTGGAAATAAAACCCGCATGGTATCGATAATGCCGAACGGTTTTTTTGCAGAAGCCTCAACCGTAGTTTTCAGCGCCGAACGCTTGTCGATTTGGAGATAACAATCAAAATTATTGGTAATGGGGCGGGCGCTCAGGTTTACAATATTGAATGCCAGCGTATCACGTTTGCCGAACGTGTTGCCTTCCAATTGGTGCGAAGTAATATCGAGCGCCTGAACATCCTGATCGAGCGCTTCCGACAGTTCTATATCGTCGATCATCCAGTACCACTGGTACATGTGTCGCCAGAAGAAACGGATGTATACCGTTTTTTGTCCTGCCGCCTCGTGCGTGATATTGAGTTCCACGTTCATCGGGTTCGGGCAATCTTCCGTAGGATTGATGCCGTTGTGGACATCATATTCTGTCCACGTATTTCCATCATTGCTGACAGCGACTATCAATCCCGATTTTTTCCTCGGCGTCTCCCATTCGCCCCAGAAGAAATTCTGCTGGAATTTCAGTACGACCGATTTCTTTTTCGAGCAGTCGATAGCCGGCGTTTGAATGTAGGCGTCAGGAAAAATCCCCGCTTTCTTCCATTGTCTGATATTTTTGTCTACCGTTACTCCGGGAGCAATTTGCAAGTGATATCCTCTGCTTTTTGAGGCTATCGGCGGCGCTTGATAGTTTCGTCCGTACGAGCCCGGATAGGGCTGGTCGGTCACTTTCCAAACCACGTTGCTGTCGTTCAGCGCTACATTTTTCCACCCTGCGGGAATGACGCCCGCCGAAAAATCTTCTTTCCAAAAAGGGATTGTCTCCGGCTGATTAGCGAAAAGCGCAAAATTCAGGGAGATAAACAGGAGAATGAATACTATCTTTTTCACCTTCTTATGATTTTTCGACAAATATAACTATAATTTTCTTATTGACGTTCCTCGTACAGCACATCTTCACATTTTTTCCTGAAAAAGTAATTCCCCGTCACCCAATTATCCATTTCAATATTCATAAAGCAACGGTAAGCATTTTCAAAAGAAATATTTTAATAAAAAATAGCTATCTTTACGCAATTTATTATATCAATTCTAAAAAATGAAAAACAGTTGCACTTATTTTACGATTTGCGGTAATCGTCGTGTAAAGAAATTATTGACGATCGCTTTTTGCTTTTGCTCGCTTTTGCTTTTTGCGCAGCAGGAAGGACGAACGGTCATTTCTCTGAATGGCGAATGGGAATTTGACCAGACAAAAACGGCATTTCCGCCGGCGAAATACACGCGGAAAATACCTGTTCCGGGACTAATCCATCTGGCTGTCCCCCGTATTGCAGATTATGACAAGTTTTTCCGGCGGCCTGAAAAAGACGCCGTAACTGAAGAAAATCACAACTTCCTGGAAAGTATGGACTATACTCCTATGTATAATTGGTACCGGCGGAAAATAAAAGTGGATAAAAACCTGAGCGACAGGCAGCTCTTTCTGACTATCAAGAAAAGCCAGTACGTGACTGTGGTATATGTGAACGGGATGCTGATGGGCAGTTCGATAGAATGCTATACCCCCATTGATCTCAACATCACCGGCGCCGTTAAGTTTGGCGAAGAAAATGAGATTCTGATTCAAGTGGGCGACCGCGCCTGGCTTCCAAGCGAAGCTGCCGGCAGTACCGACAAAGAAAAAGTGCATTATTTGCCCGGTATATGGGACGATGTTTTTATTTCGGCAACCGGCAAGCTGAAAGTGGACAAGGTGTTGTTTCTACCATCCTTAGCCAAACAGTCCGTTACGGCAAAACTCCTTATCGGAAGCGCTTATCCGCCGCAAATGACATACGGAGCTACGATGGTAGATTCTTGCAGGATGGAGTTCACGATTAAAGAAAAGGAAAGCGGAAAAACGGTGGCGGAGCAAACAATAGAAGGATTGGCAAAACGGGATAATAAAACCTTTTTTGAAGTGGAAATACCCGTCAAAAATCCGGTCGCATGGTCGCCCGAAAAACCTTTTCTTTATGAAGGCGAAGTCAGGATATACGATCGCGGCAGGCTTACCGACGACTATACCGTAAAGTTCGGAATGAGGGATTTCTACGCCGACGGTCGATCTTTTATGTTGAATGGCAGCCGGTATTTTCTGCGGGGAACTAACATCACCCTTCAACGCTTCTTTGAAGATCCGGATTGCGGAAATCTGGTATGGGATAAGGAATGGGTCAAGAAATTACTGATTGATATTCCTAAATCCATCGATTGGAATGCCATGCGGATATGCGTGGGCATCGTGCCCGATTTTTGGTACGACCTGTGCGACGAATACGGGATTGTTCTGCAAAACGAATGGTTCTACTGGCAAACGCACGGTTGGGATGAACAGATAAGGAAAGAGTATACCGATTGGGTATGGAGCGACGGAAACCATCCGAGTATTGTCATTTGGGACGCTATCAACGAAAATTGGAATTCGTATATCGGAAATACGTTGATTCCCGAATTAAAGCAACTTGACCCGACGCGAATATGGGATAGCGGCTACATGTCGTCTAAAGAGCTGGGAAAAAACGACGAAATGGACGAACCGCATCCTTACAAGGCGCTAACCACCATGCCTGCCAACGAAGTAAAGGGCTATTTTGAAAAACATCCTTACGACTTGGGAAGTTTGGATAACTGGGGCAATAACCGTGAAATCCTTGAAGCCGGAGTCCCTCAATTGGTCAATGAATACGGATGGATCTGGCTGTGGAGGGATGGGCGTCCTTCTAAATTGACTGTAAATAATTACAATTATTTCTTGGGTGAAAACGCCACTTCCGACCAGCGGAGGGAAATGCAGGCTTACTGGTTGCAACTTGAAACCGAATGGCTCCGCTCCGAAAGATCTATCGCCGGAGTATTGGCTTTTTGTTATTTAACCAATAATTACGGTTTCACCGGCGACTGGTTTATAAATAACGTCAAAGATTTGGAAATTTCCCCTACCTTGAAATGGTTCAAACACTGTTTTGCGCCGCAAGCGGTATTCATCAATCTGGTCGATCAGCGCTATATGAAACATCCGCTTCCTTATAAGCCGGGCAGCGGCTTGCTTTTCAATCTGGTTGGCGTTAATGATTACAATCATCCCGCAACAGGGAAAGTAGTACTGAAACTGATCGACAGCAAAGGAGAGATAGTCGTTCAACAAGATACAACTATCCGTATCGATCCGTCGATGAAAAAAATACTCCCTTGTATGATGAAATTACCTAAGGAAAATGGAGGTTATTTATTGGTCGCTGAATATTTTCCTGACGGGAAAAATCAACCGGTCATCAGCAGGCGGTATATAAAAGTAGGTAATTCTCAGAATGAGAAATACGATTTTTATGATATGATGCCGGAATGAGTTACGAGTTACAAGTTACGAGTGATTGGAAACTCGTAACTTATTTCAGCTTCTTAAAAAAATCATTCCCTTTATCATCAACCAGAATAAAGGCGGGAAAATCTACCACATCGATTTTCCAGATAGCTTCCATTCCCAATTCGGGATAAGCGAGGCATTCGATGCTTTTGATGTTATCCTGAGCCAGAATCGCTGCCGGACCGCCGATAGAACCCAAGTAAAATCCGCCGTATTTCTGGCAGGCGTCGGTTACCTGCTGGCTGCGGTTGCCTTTGGCAAGCATAATCATGCTGCCGCCGCGCGACTGAAACAGATCGACATACGAATCCATCCGTCCTGCCGTTGTGGGACCCATCGAACCGCAAGCCATGCCTTCAGGCGTTTTTGCCGGACCGGCATAATAAATCGGATGGTCTTTGATGTATTGCGGTAAATCTTCGCCTTGGTCCAATAATTCTTTCAGCTTGGCATGAGCGATGTCGCGTCCGACGACAATCGTTCCGTTTAACGACAAACGGGTAGCAACCGGATATTTGCTCAACTCAGCCAGTATTTCCTTCATCGGACGGTTCAGGTCGATTCGTACAACTTCTCCTTCGCCGGCTTTCCTGTATTCTTCAGGAATATATTTTGCCGGATGCGTTTCCAACTTTTCAATCCATACGCCTTCTTTATTGATTTTCGCTTTGATGTTGCGGTCAGCCGAGCAGGACACCGCCATTCCAACGGGACAGGAAGCGCCGTGACGCGGTAAACGGATAATCCGGATATCGTACGCAAGGTATTTTCCGCCGAACTGAGCGCCCAAACCGATTGCTTGAGCCGCTTTCAACATCTTCTCTTCCAACTCGACGTCGCGGAAAGCCTGACCGCCTTCATTTCCTTTTACCGGCAGGTCGTCATAATATTTTGCAGAAGCTAATTTGACTGTTTTCAGGCACATATCAGCCGAAGTTCCTCCAATGACAAAAGCGATGTGATAAGGCGGACAAGCAGCCGTACCTAACGATTTCATTTTTTCGATCATGAATTTTTCCAGCGTTCCGGGATTAAGCAGCGCGCGGGTTTCCTGATAAAGATAAGTCTTGTTCGACGAACCGCCGCCTTTGGCGATGCACAGGAATTTATATTCATTTCCATCTACAGCTTGGATATCGATTTGCGCGGGCAGGTTGCAGCCGCTGTTTATTTCGGTGTACATATCCAAGGCTACGTTCTGCGAATAGCGCAGGTTTTCTTCAGTGTAAGTTTTATAAACTCCTTTGGAAAGCGCTTCTTCATCGCCGCCGCCGGTCCAGACTTGCTGTCCTTTTTTCGCAACGATCGTTGCCGTTCCCGTATCCTGGCAGAAGGGCAGTACGCCTTTAGCGCTTACTTCCGCATTCCGCAACATGGTCAAAGCTACGTATTTATCGTTATCGCTTGCTTCGGGGTCGGACAGAATTTGCGATACCTGTTTCTGGTGTTCGGGGCGCAGATAAAAAGCGCAATCGTGAAAGCAGGCGTTTGCCAGCCGCGTCAACGCTTCCGGTTCGACTTTCAGCATTTCGTTTCCTTCAAAAGAGGAGACCGAAACGCCTTCACCGGTCAGTTTGTAATACTCGGTACGCTCTTTTCCTGTTGGGAAAGGAGGTTGATACATAAAAGGAGGTGTTGCCATAATTGTTTGAAAAAAATAAAATTTGAATAAAAATCAGTACTCAATTCGATTTCGTGTCGTAAGGCCAACTGCTGATACCCCCTGCAATATCATATACTTGGGAATATCCCATGGAAACCAGTTGATAGGAGGCATTTCTACTTCGGGCTCCGCTCCGGCAATATACCAGGATTATCGCATTCTTGTCGGGCAACACGGTTGCCGCTTTACTTCCTATTTCAGGAAGGGGAAGCAGCGTAGCTCCGGGTATGTATTTCGCATTATATTCCTCTTCGCTGCGGACGTCAAGCAATATGATATTGTGGTTGGCGTCGAGCATTTTCTTTGCTTCTTCCGCAGAGATTTGATGATACTCCGCCGTGGAAGTTCCCGTGTTTGACTGTTTATTCTGAGCGCAGCTCAGAAAAGGGATAAACAAACAGCTTACAATGATTGATTGGACGATTCGTTTCATAATTTTTTTTTATAATATGCCTGCAAAGATAATAATTTTACCTTACATAGGTGAAATATTATTTTGAGCTGCCATGAATAAATAAGATATTTTCATTGAACACAGTAAGAAGCTCAAAATTATTATATACTTTTGTAATAAATATAAATAAACTTAGAAATGAAAAGCAAACTTATTCTGAAAGGACTTTTGACGGTTTTAATCGGATTATTGGCAGTTCCGGCATTTTCAAAAATTGTTTTGCCGGATATTTTTTCCGATCATGCGGTTTTACAACAACAAACAGAGGCTCCGATTTGGGGCAAAGCGACTCCCCAAAAGAAGGTGCGGTTAACCGCTTCATGGGATAATCAAACGTATACCGTTTTAGCGGATTCCAACGGAGATTGGAGGATTAAAGTAAAAACGCCAGCAGCAGGCGGACCTTACGCCATCTCTATTTCCGACGGAAAGGAATTGGTTTTGAAAGATATCCTTATCGGCGAAGTTTGGATTTGTTCCGGACAATCGAACATGGAGATGCCTTTAGCCGGATGGGGAAAAGTTCTCAATTACGAAAATGAAATAGCTGCGGCTGATTATCCGAATATCCGTTTGCTGCATGTTCAACGGGCGACATCCGTAAAACCGGAAACAGACATGAAAACCGTTTCCGGCGGATGGCAAGTTTGTTCGCCCGCTACCATTCCCGAATTTTCATCAGTCGGCTATTTCTTTGGAAGAGAATTATTTACTCAATTGAATATTCCTGTCGGATTAATCAGCTCTAACTGGGGAGGAACCATAGCCGAAGCCTGGACAAGCGCCGAATCGCTGGAGCTAATGCCTGATTTCAGAGATTCTCTTCAAGTAATAAAAAATCTGAATCCGGATGTACCGATAAATCCGAATAATCCCAACCGAGTGACCCTGCTGTATAACGGAATGATTCATCCTTTAGCGGGTTACGCATTTCAAGGCGTTATCTGGTATCAGGGAGAATCCAACGCCGACAGAGCCTATCAATACAGAGACCTTTTCCCTTTGATGATTCGGGATTGGCGCAAATTATGGGACAGGGATTTCCCTTTTTATTTCGTACAGTTGGCTAATTACATGAAGCGCGATTCGGAGCCTGCGGAATCGCATTGGGCGGAGCTGCGGGAAGCGCAATTCAGGACGCTTCGTTTGAAAAATACCGGTATGGCGGTTGCTATCGACATCGGCGATGCAACGGATATTCATCCGAAAAACAAACAAGAAGTAGGGAAACGGTTGGCTTTCATAGCCGAAGCGAATACCTATCGTTTACCCGTCGCTTTCTCTGGTCCGCTTTATACCAATTATACAATTGATGGTAATAAAATCAGGATTAAGTTCAGTCACACTGAAAACGGAATAAAAACCAATGATGGAAAAGCGTTAACAGGTTTTGCGATTGCAGGTCCCGACCACCGGTTCGTGTGGACGACGGCTGTCATTGACGGAAGCGATGTAGTCGTCGGTTCGCCTGATATAAAATTTCCGGTAGCAGTTCGTTACGGATGGGCGAATAATCCCGATTGCAACCTGTGTAACGGATCGAATTTGCCTGCGTCGCCTTTCAGGACGGATGACTGGAGATGATCAAACCGATTGCCGTAGATTTATTTGGAAGGTGGCGTTGATGCCGGCTTTGCGGGCGTAGTTGTCGCCGGAGTAGCCGCTTGTCCTTGTCCGCTTTCATTGCCATTATTAGGAACGGCAGTTCCAAAATCAGGAACGGCGTTTTGATTGGCTGGAACGGCATTTTGAATATCGTCCCGAATGGAAGAATCGTTGGAAGTAGTCGTTCCTCTCGACATAAACATCGAAGCGGCTATACTGAAAACTACAATCGCTCCTGCCAGCGACCATGTTGCTTTTTCAAGAAAATCAGTTGTTTTGCGAACGCCCATCACTTGGTTGGAAGATGAAAATCCGGCAGCCAATCCGCCTCCTTTTGAATTTTGGATAACTACGAAAAAGACCAGAACGATGGAGATAATGACCGTTAAAATTGAAATTAATAAATACATTTTCTATTTAATTTTGTTTGCGTTAATAATCAGTTTTTCTAAAAATCGAATTTGGTCTGCAAAGTAACGATTTTTTTCCGGATAATGCAAATTTAATTTGCGGATAATTTCCAGCGCCTTATCGTATTTTTTCTGTTTGACATAGATTTTAGCCAGCGTTTCGGAGAAAAAACCGTCGCTGTTGGTCGATTCAGGGAATGGTTCCGGAAGTTCGTTTTCCCCTTCGCTCTTTTGTTTAAGTCGTATCTTCATGGGCGAAATCGCCTCTTTTTCTAAGAACTTATCAATTGTTTCCTGATGTTGCAAAGGAGGCGCTTCTTCATTCTCCGTTTTGCCGGAAAGAAAATACGAAACGTAATCGGTGGAAATCGGCGATGATTCTATTTCAGTCCTTTTTAAGTCTTTTTTCCCTTTGCTTTCCGATAAAAAAGTATCAATTATTTCAAAAGGAGAATCATGCGAAAGCGTTTCTTCTTCTAAAGATTGGATTAATTCCGTGTCAAAGAAATCTTTTTCAATCCGGAAGAAAAGCTGCCTGCGATCCGGCGCGCATATAGCCGTCCGGCGCAAGGCAAACAGGAAATAGGCATCTTTCAGCTGTAGTAAATTTAATGTATGAAGCAAGTGCGCCGTTTGAAAATAAGGGTATTCAGCTATCACTTTCGACAGACGAGACAACGTATCTTCCGTATAAGGAGCCGCCCCGTTCATCAAACCGATGATTTCTTCGCATTGCATCATTTATTTACTTGGGATTTACCAGTTAGCAACTGTTGAATTATAAATCTGATCAATCAGGTCGCTGATAATTTGCGGTACCAATTGGTCTTGAACATCGTCGATAGACTGGGTGCTCGGAAAATCCCTGTTGGCTGAAAACGTTTGATCGACATTCTTACCCGTTTCCTTATTGTTGGTGTATTGCACATGAACCGAAATCGTCAGGCGGGCTTGGGATGCGTATGCATCGCTTTTGACAGCCATATTCGCTACATCAAAATTATTAATTTCGCCTTCTATTTCTATATCTGCATTAGAGCTGGCTTCCTTTAACCGCGTCTGTTCGATAAAGCGTTTCCGCAAAGCCAGATTAAACATGGCAGACAGCTGCGAATAAAAAGGCGTCCGGTTGGGGAAGTCCGAAATATGAATGGTTTTTGTTAAGTCGTAATTGATGCTGCCCCCTTCTAATTTGTAGGATATAGAGCATGAAACAAGCAAAATCGTCAAGAGCGCCGCGATGTATTTTGAAACGTATTTTTTATTCCAACCCATATTCTTTAATTTTTCGATATAATGTTCGTTCGGATATTTTCAAATCTGAGGCGGCATTTCTCCGTTTGCCTCCATGCCGCTCCAGCGCTTTAATAATCATCTCTTTTTCAACTTCTGCCAGCGATAAAGACGCCGGTTCCGGCGTTTTCCCTTCTTCCTCCGTATATTCATCGGCGTAAACGACCGGTTCTTCCTCGATTTCTTTTTCCGGGATATTTGGCAAACCTTGTTTGGAAGGGTAGGAAATATGCGGTATTTCAGGAACTGCCGGATGATTTTTACTCCATTCGGGAACTAATTTTTTCAAATCGTTGATGTCTTTCCGCATATCAAACAGGATTTGATACATTATTTCCCTTTCGCTGTTGAAAAAAGGCTTGTCGGAATCGGATTGCATCAATGCGGGGAGTCCGATGTCGGGATTAACTAAATAGGTTTTTAACGTTTCCGGCGTAATTTCCCGTTCCTGTTCGATAATCGACATTCGCTCGGTGATATTCTTTAACTCGCGGATATTGCCGGTCCAGCGGTAATTGCTTAAAACTAATTTGGCTTCGTCCGTTAAATAAATCGGCGGCATCCGGTACTTTTCAGCAAAATCGATTGAAAATTTCTTAAACAGCAGAAAAATATCTTCTTTCCGGTCGCGCAAAGGCGGAATAAACACCGGAACGGTATTTAACCGGTAGTATAAATCTTCCCTGAATTTACCGTTGCGAATGGCTTTCACCAAATCCAGATTTGTTGCGGCTACGATCCGGACGTCCGTTTTTTGCACTTTCGATGAACCGACTTTGATAAATTCGCCGTATTCCAATACGCGCAATAAACGGGCTTGCGTAGCCAGCGGCAATTCGCCGACTTCATCCAAAAAAATGGTTCCTTTATCGGCTACTTCAAAATAACCTTTCCGTTCGGCTAAAGCGCCTGTAAAAGAGCCTTTTTCATGACCGAAAAGTTCAGAATCAATCGTTCCTTCCGGAATCGCTCCGCAATTAACTGCGATGTAAGGACCGTGTTTTCGAAAACTGTTCTGATGGATAATCTGGGGAAAAACTTCTTTTCCCACGCCGCTTTCACCAATAATCAGCACCGTTAAATCGGTCGGCGCAATCAGAAGCGCCTTCTCGATTTCACGTTCCAACAGCGGACTATTCCCAATAATCCCGAATCGTTGTTTAACTGCTTGTATATCAATTTTTCCCATTTCTATCGTATATTTGCAATACTGATAATATCCGCAAAAACGCCGGCTGCCGTGACGGAAGCTCCGGCTCCATAGCCTTTGATAATCATCGGAAATTCGTCGTAGCGTTCCGTAGTGATCATGATAATGTTGTTGCTGCCTTCCAACTCGTAAAACGGATGGCTTTGATCGACCGCCTGCAATCCCAGCCGGCATTTTCCACGATCCATTTCAGCCACAAAGCGGTAACGTTTTCCTTCTTCTTCAAGTTTTTTCCTTCTTTCTTCAAATTCGGCGTCCAATTCAGGAACAGATTTCCAAAAATCATCTAAAGAACCTTGGAAAAAACGGCCGGGAATGAACAGGTCTTTTTCCACATCCTGCTGACTGACTTCGTAACCGGCTTCCCGCGTAAGTATAACCAATTTCCGGGTAACATCCGTTCCGCTCAAATCAATCCTTGGATCGGGTTCCGAAAAGCTTGCTTCCATAGCCATCCGGATTGCTTTACTTAAAGGAACTTCTGCCGAAAGGGTATTGAAAATGTAATTCAACGTGCCGGACAAGACTGCTTGCAGTTTAACAATTTTATCTCCGCTGTTAATTAAGGCATTCATCGTGTTGATGATAGGCAATCCTGCGCCAACGTTGGTTTCAAACAGAAATTTGACGCCTGTCTTTCGAGCCGTTTCTTTCAACGAAAGATAGTTTTCATATTCCGAAGATGCGGCAATTTTATTGGCGGCGACTACCGAAATATTATTGGAAAGAAAATCATTGTAAAGAGAAGAAATTTCAGGACTTGCCGTACAATCGACAAATACGGAATTGAAGATGTTCATATTCAGGATTTCTTTCCGGAGCAATTCCGGCGTGGAGTGTATCCCTTCCTTCTTTAACGTTTCCTTATAGTTATCCAGATTGATTCCTTGCCTGTTCAGGATGATAATATTTGAACCGGCGATTCCTATTACATTCAGTTTCAAACCATTTTGATGCATAAGCGTTTCTTGCTGCTGCTTGATTTGCTCGAGCAGATGACCGCCGACGCTTCCTTTTCCGGCTAAAAATATATTCAATGCCTGATATTCCGACAGGAAAAACGAATCATGAATGGAGTTCAGCGCTTTCCGTAAGTAACTTTTTTCGATTACAAATGAAATATTGGTTTCTGAAGCTCCCTGAGCGCAGGCAATTACACTGATTCCATTGCGTCCCAACGTTCCAAACAACCTGCCGGCAATGCCCGGTGTCCGTTTCATATTTTCGCCGACGATAGCGACTGTTGCTAAATTTTTCTCCGATTTGATGTTGTTGATTTCCCCCTGGCTTAATTCCAATTTAAATTCTTCTTCCAAGGCTTTCACCGCCAAGTCCGCATCTTCGTTCTTGACGGCAAACGAAGTGGTGTTTTCAGATGACGCCTGCGACACCATGAATACGCTGATGCCCGCTTTGGAAAGCGCCCTGAATATTCGATAGTTGACTCCGATAACTCCCACCATTCCCAAGCCTTGAACCGTAATCAGGCAAGTATCGTTAATCGACGATATTCCTTTGATCGACTTGCTGCTTCCGGTTTTTTTCTTTGAGATGGAAGTACCCGGCGCGTCCGGATTGAATGTATTTTTGATTAAGATAGGTATATCCTTATGATAAACAGGGAAAATAGTCGGCGGGTAAATTACTTTGGCGCCGAAATTCGACAACTCCATCGCTTCGATGTAGCTCAATTCCTGAATCACATAAGCGCTTGAAATCACTTTGGGATCGGCGGTCATAAACCCGTCGACGTCCGTCCAGATTTCGAGAACGGAAGCGTCGAGAGCCGCCGCAAGAATGGAAGCGGTATAGTCGGAACCGCCGCGTCCTAAATTACTGACGTCGCCCGTAGGTATGTCCAGCCCGATAAATCCGGGAACTACCGAAATGGCGGGAATCGTAGCAAAAGTTTCTTTTATTAACTCATTGGTTTTCTGAAAATCGACAATATGTTTTTTGAATTGTTTTTCCGTACGGATAAATTCGCGGGCGTCAAACAGTTGAGAGCTTGGAATCACATTGGCGATAATCAGGGAACTTAACCGTTCGCCGTAACTGAGAATAATGTCGGATGTTTTTTGAGAAATGTCGCGCACCAGAAAAACGCCCTTGAATATATTTTCCAATTCCTCCAAAAGGGAATTGATTTGTTTTAAGACATAATTGCGAGTCGCCGGATCGGAAATAGCTTTCTGAGTGGTTTCGATATGCCGGCTGAGAATTTGACCGTATTCTTTTTCATACGAGCAATCGCCTTGCGAGGCTAAGCGGGAAGTGTTCAACAATTGGTCGGTGATTCCGCCCATCGCTGAAACAACAACGATAACCGGCTCTTTCACCGCTTCAACAATTTCTTTTACTTTTAAAATACTGCTTGCGGAACCGACAGAGGTTCCGCCGAATTTCATTACTTTCACTTGCTCTATTTTTATAATTATATATTGTCTGGAGAGGCTGTCTCAAAAGTCTTTTTGACAATCATGTCATTGCGGGCTTGACCCGCAATCCCCTGATAATAAGTAATATTTTTTCAGAGGATCCCGCGTCAAGCGCGGGATGACAGGCTTTTGAGACAGCATCCTCATGCCTCTCCAATAGGACCGATTACGGGTGGAACAAATCCCATCCCCTGCAATTTGATTTCCCCATTCTGCGCTTCGTATTTCTTCACATTATCCGCCAGCGCCAGCATCAACCGTTTGGCATGTTCCGGCGTCAGGATAATGCGGGATTGCACTTTCGCTTTGGGTATGCCCGGCATCATACGGACAAAATCCACTACAAATTCGGAAGAGGAATGGGCGATTATCGCTAAATTTGAATAAATCCCCTGGGCGATTTCATCATTCAATTCAATTTGAATGTTATTATTATTGGGTACCTGTTCCATAATACTTTTTTTAACTGACAATTTGTCTTGTTTTGAGCGGCAAATTTAGTGATAATATTTCAGATTAGCATAAAATTCGCGGTTTTATTTATTGGAAAAAAGAAGACGAGGCTCTTGAGGCAGTCTCGGTTTTTGACGAATTTATTCCAATGCCCGCTTGACGCTTTCTACTCCTTTGATTTTCAGTAAACGGTTCGATAACAGATTGATGTCATTCAGGTCATGAATGATGACTTCTATTTTTCCTGAAAATACGCCTCCTGTAGTGTCCATCATCATTTTTTTCATGTTAATGGATAAATCGTTGGTTATGACTTTTGTAATGTCATTCAAAAGCCCCATCCGGTCTATTCCTTTTATTTCGATTGTGCCGGGGAACGAAAACGTTTTATGCCCCGCCCAATTACAGGAAATAATACGGTTACCAAAACGCGATTTTAGCTGAAGCGCTTCGCTGCAAGAACGCTTATGGATTTCCATCCGTCCGTCGTCACGGATATATCCTAAAATTTCATCTCCCGGAACAGGGTTGCAGCAGGGAGCGGCGATGTATTTGTTTTGGTAATCTTCTTCTTCAAGAATATAAGTCTTTTTCTGATCGATTTGGCAAGTGTCGTAAAGCGTTTCCACTTTTTTGGCATCTCCGCTTTCTTTGCCGGAAGAAGGAGTAACTGCATTCCATGCACTTTTTACATACTGGACGAAGATGTTTTGCGTTTTATTTTTTAATATTTTATGCGTATTTTCAGGCAATTCCAATTGTTTTTCAGCAATGGCTGCAAAGAAAGCGTCTTTTTTGAGATAGCCGAAATAGGCAAGGAGTTTATCTAAAATCGGCGTAGCGAATTCAATTTGTTCTTTCTTCAACCATTCTCCCAATATTTCTTCTCCCTGCCGGGCTTTTTCCCTTCTTTGCTTTCTTAACGATTGCTCAATTTTTGTTTTGGCTTTTGCCGTTGTAACATAATTCAACCATTCCTGCTGCGGTAGTTGGGAACGGGATGTTAATATTTCAACTTGATCTCCCGACGACAATTTGGAACTTAAAGGCGCTAATTGGTGGTTTACTTTCGCTCCGATGCATTTGTCGCCTACACTGGTATGAATCTCATAAGCAAAATCCAGTGCGGTAGCTCCCTGTGGCAAGGTTTTAATTTCTCCTTTGGGGGTAAATACAAATATTTCAGAAGCATACAAATTCAACTTGATAGTATCCAGAAAGTCCATAGCCGTCGGACTGGGAGCTTCCAGAACATCCTGTATGCGTTCCAGCCAACGGTCTAATTCACTTTGTTCATCAATGTTTTGTTCGCCGTGTTCTTTGTATTTCCAATGAGCGGCAAATCCTTTTTCGGCAATATCGTCCATTTGTTCGCTTCGTATCTGGACTTCCACCCATCGACCGTCGGGTCCCATAACCGTCAAATGAAGAGCCTGATATCCGTTTGCCTTGGGACGGCTCACCCAATCGCGGATTCTCTCGGGATGCGGTCTGTATAAATCGGTAATTATTGAATAAATATCCCAGCATTGTTTTTTTACGTCAATATCCGGTTTAGGGTCAAAGACAATCCTGACGGCAAATATATCATAAATCGCATCAAAATCAACCTTTTTCGCTTGCATCTTATTCCAAATGGAATAGACGGATTTAACCCTTTCCTGTATCCGGTAAGCAATACCTAACTCATCCAATTTCGGATAGAGCTGAGCGGCAAAATTGGCGTAGATTTTTTCCCTGTTAACCGCCGTTGCTTCTAATTTTCGATTAATTTGCGCATATTCATCCGGATGCTCGTATTTGAAACTTAAATCTTCCAACTCGGATTTGATGGAAAACAATCCCAAGCGATGCGCCAAAGGAGCATACAGAAACATGGTTTCCCCGGATATTTTATACTGTTTGGCAGGTGCGAGCGAACCCAGCGTCCGCATATTATGCAACCGGTCGGCAATTTTTATCAGGATTACACGGATATCATCCGACATGGTCAGTAACAGCTTGCGCATATTTTCAGCTTGCGCAGAAGCGGCTTCGGCGAAAATACCTCCTGAAATCTTTGTCAGTCCATCAACGATTTGCGCAATTTTCGGATCAAAAAGTTTTTCAATATCTTCTACCGTATAGTCGGTATCTTCCACCACATCGTGCAATAAGGCGCAACAAATGGAAGTCGATCCCAATCCTAATTCTTCGCATACAATTTGAGCTACTGCAAGCGGATGCATAATGTAAGGTTCTCCGGAAACTCGCTTTACTCCTTTGTGGGCTTTGTTGGCAAATTGAAATGCTTTGTTGATGATGTCAAATTTCTGTCGATGATTCGAGTGGGAATAACTGGTAAGCAAACGGTCAAACGCTTCCTGAACCATTTCATCTTCCGGAGATTTTATTTTTTCCGAATCTTCCATATTCGCAGAACTATTGATTTTTTAAATTTTAGGCACTAAAATATTTTGTCCTACCCTTAATTTGGAACTGGTCATGTTGTTCAATTTCATTAAATCTTCATGACTGTATCCCGGAAATTTCTGAGCTATCGTATATAAAGAATCTCCCTCTTTTACCTTGTAAATAACCGTATCAACCAAACTGTCGCCTGTGGTTGAAGGTTTCGCTGCGGAAGATTTGGCTGTGGAATTTGAAACCGGTTTTGTTTCCGTATTCTGTACCCGGTATCCTCCATTATCGACATACAAAATTAAAGTTTTCCCAACGACGCCCCGGTTGGAACTTAAGCCGTTCCAACGGCGGACGCTTGCTGCGCTCACTCCGTATTTGTTTGCAATTGATAAAACCGTTTCTCCGGAACGTACGCGGTGCGTTATTTTTTCGCGATGGTCGAACCGCTGACTTGCCTCAACATACGTTCTGTTGGTAAACAATTCATCCGCTTTGTAAGAAGCAATTTCATTTTCTTTTTCAATAAAAGCAGGAGTCTGAATTGCCGGTAATTTCAAAATTTGCGGCTGATAATTTCCCGGAATAATATCTCTTTTATACTGTGGATTCAAAGAGCGCAACATTTCTCCGTCTATTTGCAGGACATTGGCAATCTGATCGAAATGAAGCATTTGAGTAACCATAACGGTGTCGGTAGCCAGCGGCAAAGTAGTTTGAACCGGATATAATTGATGATAAGCATAATAATTCATTATATAATTGGCTGCAATAAAAAGGGGAACATACGACCGCGTTTCCCTTGGTAAATAGGGATAAATCGCCCAATAATCGTTTTTTCCGCCTGCCCGTTTGATTGCTTTAATCACATTTCCGGCTCCGCAGTTATAAGCGGCAATAGCCAGGTTCCAGTCTCCGAACGTATCGTATAAATCTTTCAGATAGCGGCAAGCCGCATCGGTTGATTTGATAGGATCGCGCCGTTCATCAACCAAACTGTTAATTTCCAAGCCATAGATTTTTCCGGTTGATATCACAAATTGCCAAAGACCCGACGCCCCTGCTCTGGATAATGCTACCGGATTCAAAGCCGATTCGACAATCGTCAGGTATTTTAATTCCAGAGGTAAACCGTACTTATCTAAAGATTCTTCTATCACCGGAAAATAAAACGCTTCCAAGCCTAACATATATTCTACTAATTCCCGGCGGCGGTCAACGTATAAATTAATACATTTCCGAACGATATCATTATAGGGCAACTCAATAATATTCGGCAATTTGGATAAGCGTTGCATGTATACGGAATCGCTTATCATGGTATCATCCTGATAACCGGTATCATTCAGCTTATTTGTATAATTCTTTACATACCATGAGTTTAAAAGATTATTAAAGTTTGTATCCCAAGCTTCCGGAGCGACTATGGTGGAATCCGATTCAGGATTGGAAATCTTTTGATCGTCCGAATCCTTTACTTCTGTTTTATTCACATTTTCTTCGCTTTTCATTTCTTTTCTTAACTCATCCCATAATGTAACTTGTGAATAGGAATAAGTACACGAAAAAAAGGTTAGCAATAAAAAGAATGTCTTCATAAATATATTTTTTATCATTATCTAAAAAGCAAAACTTAATTGCATCCCGATTGAACGGGTATTAACCGCCGTACGATCAAACAGCACAGGCTCGATGTGCATGCTTAAATCGGGACTGATGTCAAAATCAAATAATTGGGCGTCGACATAAGCGTCAATAATCCAAATGGCATACACTCCAACTGTTATGATGTAGCTCAAATCGCGGTAACGACGGTAATAATCCCTTGCCGATTTCAGATTAGATGAAAATGTATTCTCCATACTGGACGTCCAAGTCGAAGGATCCTGCCTTAGGTAAGTGCCATACCTGTAGGCATCCCATGAATTGTCATTCGGTTTGTTTAATGGAAGTATAAATGGATTGCCTGCTGCAATGTAAGCATTCCAAGTATTGCTATTCGGCTTGTCATTTAAATAGTTAAGGAAATCAAGATAAGCTTTCCTGTAGCCATTGTATTGATTTCCGTTCCAGGTAATAGCATAAACGCATCCTATAAAGCTTCCATAAACTAACGGCAATTTCCAATACTTTCGATTATAAATCTGCCCTAAGCCCGGAAAAATCACTGCATAAATCGTTGCTTTCGTTGCATTCGGCTTAAATTTTTCCTTTTCAAATAGCGTCTTTGCGTTTGTAAGGGAATCAATGCGCACAGTGTCCGCTTGTAATACAAATTTCTCCGCAACCGAAACGCTATCCTTTCCGGAATGATTGCCCGCTTGCGCTAAACAACAAACAGGACAAAGATAGAACAAAATTATGATAAGGTTGATATACTGTTTCAAATTTTTATTATTCTATTGAAACGGCGAATTTACGAATTATTTTTTATAGAATCAAAAACCTGTAATATTCTTTGAAATTCTTTTTCATTGGAAAAGGAAATACTGATTTTCCCCGCGCCTTTTTCATTACAGGAAAGCGCAACTTTAGCGCCCAAAAAAGAGGCTAATTGTTTTTTCAAGTCATCGTATTCGTAATCTGTTTTTTGTTTAGGTTTTACCGGAACGGCAACTTCCGGTTCGACAGATTCGGTTCTGTTTAGTTCTTTTATAATTTCTTCTGTCCGGCGCACCGAAAAGTCATATTCTAAAATCTGCTCATAAACCATTAGTTGAGTAGAAGGATCTTCTAATGAAAGCAGCGATTTGGCATGTCCCATATCGATCTTCTTATCTTTCAGTCCGATTTGGATTTCAGCCGGAAGTTTCAGTATTCTCAAAAAATTAGCGATAGTAGCCCGTTTTTTCCCGATGCGCTCGCTTAATTTTTCTTGCGTCAGGTTATGCTTGTCTATTAAAGTTTGAAACGCTAAGGCGATTTCAATTGCATTTAAATCTTCGCGTTGAATGTTTTCGATCAGCGCCATCTCCATCATGTTTTCGTCGCTGGCTTTTTTAATGTAAGCCGGAATTGACGTTAGACCTGCCAATAAAGAAGCGCGGTATCTTCTTTCTCCGGAAATAATCTGGTATTTATCCTGCTGTATTTCCCGTAAAGTTATTGGTTGAACTAATCCCAAGGTTTTGATGGAAGCGGTTAATTCTTCCAACGCTTCCTGATCGAATACCGAGCGGGGCTGGTCGGGATTCACTTCGATTTTCGATAATTCCACTTCGTTGATAGATGAAGAACCGCCGGTGTTCAAATCGTCCATTGTAATCAAAGCGTCAATTCCTCGTCCCAAAACCGATTTCTGTTGTTTTCCCATATTATTTTTTGTTTTTTTCAATCAATTCCTTGGCTAATTGCATGTGATGGTACGAGCCTTTTGATTCCGGATCATACAATATGACCGGTTGCCCGTAACTCGGAGCCTCGCTTAATTTGATGTTTCGCTGGATAACCGTCGTAAACACCATATCGCCAAAGTGTTTTTTTACTTCTTCATAGACCTGGTTTGCCAAGCGCAAACGCGAATCGTACATGGTGAGCAGAAATCCTTCGATTTCCAATCCAGGATTCAGTTTTGACTTTATTATTTTTATAGTATTCAATAATTTGGAAATTCCTTCCAGTGCAAAATACTCGCATTGTACGGGAATTATGACCGAATCGGCAGCAGTTAACGAATTAACGGTAATTAAACCCAGCGAAGGAGAGCAGTCGATCAAAATATAATCGTAAAAATTCCTGATTTTTTCCAACAAACCTTTCAATACTTTTTCCCGATTCTCAAAATTTAGCATTTCGATTTCCGCTCCAACCAAATCGATGTGCGACGGAAGTATCGACAAGTTCGGAATCTCCGTCGTGAGAATCGCTTCGTTCGGGCCAACGCCATTAACAATACATTCATAGATTGTTTTCTCCAAACCTCTCACATTAACGTTCAAGCCTGAAGATGCGTTTGCTTGCGGGTCGGCGTCTACTACCAACGTTTTCTTATCCAAAGCCGCCAATGAAGCCGCTAAATTAATTGCAGTGGTTGTTTTTCCCACTCCGCCCTTTTGATTGGCTATGGCAATTATTTTTCCCATAAATACATTTTTCCAAATTAGTTCGCAAAAATACTATTTTTTATTGAGGAAATTGTTTATATATGCTAAAACAAAAGGAATCTGTTGATAACTTCTATTTATTGTTAATAACTATTTTCGTTTTTTTTGTACCTTTGCGGTCAAATTTCAATTATGGCAAAAGAAAAAAAGCCGCTGTTATTGATTACTAATGACGACGGTATCCATGCTTCAGGACTTATCAATTTAATTGAAGCCGTGCGCCCGCTGGGCGAAGTAGTTGTAGTTGCGCCCGATGTCCCGCGTTCGGGAATGTCGAGCGCCATTTCCGCAGTAAACCCGATACGGGCAACTTTATTAAAAAAAGAAGAAGACCTGACTGTTTATTCCTGTACGGGCACTCCTGTTGATTGTGTAAAATTAGGGTTGAACAAACTTTTAGATCGCCGTCCCGATGTACTGCTTTCGGGAATCAATCACGGTTCCAATGCGGCTGTTTGCGTTATTTATTCGGGAACGGTCGGGGCTGCGCTTGAAGGCTGCATTGCCGGCATTCCATCTATAGGAATCTCGCTTACGGATCTGTCTCTCCGCGCCGATTTTTCTCAAGCGGCGGAATACGGGAAACTTGTGGCTGAAAACGTTCTTGCAAACGGTCTTCCCGAAGGAATTTGCCTGAATTTGAATGTTCCCAGCGTTCCGGATGTAAAAGGATTGAAAGTTTGTTCTCAGACAAAAGGTCTTTGGGTAAAAGAATTTATGGAAATGAAAGACCCGCACGGACGATTGGTTTATTGGCTGACCGGCGAATTCATGAATCAGGAACCTGAAAATAAACTCAGCGACGAATGGGCGCTGAATCATGGTTATGCCGCCTTAGTCCCTTTACGGATCGATATGACCGACTATTCTTTTTTAGAAAAAATAAAGGGTTGGGAGAGTGTCTTCGTGCCGCGCCGGTAATCGTGATTTAAAACGTTGTTTCATATCTTTTATCCGATATTTTCGCTTGCAAATATAACTCTTTTTTTGAGTTGCGAGGTGTCCCACGAGACAACGCCCCGCCTGACGCCAAACCTCTCGTTGTAG
>Ga0123354_10001153_pt1 | contig 30910 bp, 19 predicted proteins | sample TergutLab28metaG_2_FD_97872 | JGI IMG/M metagenome (GOLD analysis project Ga0123354, IMG submission 97872) | Labiotermes labralis P4 segment gut microbial communities from Petit-Saut dam, French Guiana - Lab288 P4 | ecosystem: Host-associated > Arthropoda: Insects > Digestive system > Gut ... | reverse complement strand
TTCTGGCCGATTTTTGGCACTAGAGTGAGTCTGAAAAATTATGAAAAAGCTCACAATAATGTGTTACGATATTAGCACAAGTTTTTACTCGAAAAACAATCTTCCATCAATTAAAAAAAGGGGGATTATATTAAACCCTATTCAGTATTCAAAATACATTACATCCAATAAAAACCTCAGCTTGAAGAGAAATCTGATTGTCGAACAAAGTGATGTACGAAGACATGGCCACTTTAGATCATCATTAATAATTCCTGCAGCCAATTTTATTACAGAGAAAAATGAAAGCCACAACACAACACAATCACAATTCTACAGTGACATACAATTTAAATTTATTTTTAAACTGTACATCCCTTTGTGCAGTTCCAGTATTGGGTGTATATATATATATCACAGGCAGATTAACAACGTTTATTAAGATATTTATAACTTAGCAATACACTGTGGCCCTTCATGAGCCATCCTTCACATATTTAAGAATAGTAAAAAGGTAAAGTGATCCCGTTACAGGCCCGGTGTGGCCCAGAGGGTGGGTAGAGGTATAGCTCTACTCTTACATGACCGCGGCACTAGAAGGCGGTGAGTGGTCAGCAGCACGCCCTGCCGCACTTTACCTCTGGGAAAGACCTGGTACCCATTGCACAGGAGGCTGGGTTGGCCTCAGGACTGGTTGGGACGGGCAGAAAATCTCTCCCCGCCGGGATTCAATCCCGGACCGTCCAGCCCACATTTAAGAATAGTACACAGCATATATTACAACATGGTATATATTATAACTTACATGCCAAGGTAATTTTGAGCCACGCTCTGTCCCAAAATCATACTGGGTTCCTAAGTTTAATAGGTCGCATGCAAAATACTCTTCCTGAAGAGACAGACATTAGCCTGACAATGACTCATAAAAAGCTGAAACATGTTGCTAAGTCGCATGTATCTTAATTAAGAAATATAGTTGTGGCAACATATACACACACACACACACATGTATACTGAATACCATTCTTTATTTCTGCCCCCAAGCTGTTTACAGACATACAGAGCTTACTGGAAACACAGTATACATACTGCTCACATGCAGAGATATCAGCAACAATGTTTGTAAGGTACCTCTGTAGCAGCAAATCATTCATGAAAGGCCTGGACAAAAACATTGCATGCATGCAATATTAAGTCACGCACACTGCCCTATCAGCAGTTTCTGTAGCAGCGTTAGAGAAAATGTCCCCATGTTAATATATTTATAATTCAACACTGTGTTCTTTTCATGTTTGGAACATATTCATGCACATTATTCCAAAATTGATATAACATTAATAGGGCCATAACTAGATCTCATCTGTATATGTTGTGTATCCCATGTGCTGTCGGCACGATACACCAATTTTAACACATGGTGAAACCTATGAAAATGGCTGATTTAATGATGCAGTATAAACTTCCTTACGAGATTTAAACTTATCCAAACAAAACCAACAAATGTACATGTATAAAATATGTTTCATCACACATTACCAACATGTTTCGATAGTTTTTGCGATCATCAGAAACAGTACTAATATATTTAACTGCCAAATTGTGTAAGCGAATCACTCAGTGTTATAATAGATGTCTCAAGCCTTCCATATGGTCACAAAATAACAGTTTATATATTATTAACAACAGATAGAATATAGTTGTTAAAAACAAATAAAGATGGTTGTATTGTTGCATGTAGTTAATATACACCCTGTAATAAAAATAAAAAACACCCAGTTTTGTTTTTAAATGCTAAATGTGACCTGCTTTTAACAACATCAAGCTGACACTCTGTGACCATATGGAGGCTCCGGGACACCTATTACTATGATGAGTGATTTCACTTACACTTCGGCAGTTGAGTGGTTCCATTCATACAGTTTGGCAGTTTACTGTATTTGAAGTACTCTTATAAAGGTAACCTGATGAAAATCACAAAAGCTATCAAAGGATGTTAATTAATGTGATAAAATATATTTTATATATGAGCATTTGTGGTTTTATTACGTAAGTTTAGAGACTCCTTTAATGCATGGACATTGAATATATTAAGTTCCTCAAAGGAGTTTGTGGCAAATTAGTACTTAGCACAATGACTCTGCTGACCTTAAGTCACTAATTGTCACATATGGCAAGGGTTGCTAATTGTCACATATGGCAATTCATATGGAAAACATACTGCATCATTACTGTGCTATTCAAGGTCACAGCAAAACACGATATGTTTAGAGCAAAGAGCCATGGCAGGACTGTAAAACAGTATTTACAATTCTGAAGATCAGTCCACAGTATTACTTTGAAATATTATACTTCTCCTTGTGCATATGATGACAAATATTTGAGAAATGGGAGGTACAGCCCCATGCCTTCATAACTGCAGCACCAAGAGACAGGTGATGAAAAAGCACAGGTACAAACTGAATAAGAAGCTAGGTAAGCCCCAGTCACTATCCTGACAAATACCACATACATCTTTTCTGCAACATTTACAATGAAATGTAGTAGTAGTAGTATTTGTTGTAGTAGTGGTGATGGTGGTGGTGGTAGTGGTAGTAGTGGTGGTGGTGATGGTAGTAGTAGTAGTCACATGCTACTCACTTCCCAGCAGTGCTTGTGCTCTACATCGAGCCCATTCACAAACTCATTCCCACAATGCAGATTTCTGTTTGATACATATGCCAAATACAGTCCCTACAGGAAATGACATTCCTGATGCACCATTCTCATGCAGAAAAATAATCTAGAAATAAGGAAATAGTGTTCTAACAGGAACAACTTTAGACAGTAAAAGAACACACAGAAGACATGTGCTGTTGAAAAACTGCACAAATTCATGATATAGAGGAGATACCCAAAACATCACTGATACAGCTTGCACAGCAAACGGGCATGTCTATGTCACTGCCAAGAAATGTTAGACAAGTGTGGTACTTACAACTGCACAAAGAAATAGCTGTTCACTAACCCTGTAACATGTATCATGATGCAAAACTTAATTTTATGAACTGCTAGCTGGGTGGGGGCAGATGCCACAAAAATCAACCCCCATTCATTCTGTTCAGTGATTAAGCTTAGTCTAAGCATACATACTACAAAGACAAACATGTATGCTTTAGTAGTTGCCAGTATGGAGATTGGTCTAGAAGTAAATGATGAGAAAACTAAGTACAGGGTCATATCCTGAGACCAGGATGCAGAACAAAATCATAACATAAAGAAAGGAAATAAATTATTTCAAAAGGTGGACCAGTTTAAATATTTGGGAACAACCCTAACAAATCAAAATTCCATTCATGAAGAAACTAAGATGTCAGGGAAAGCTTGCTTTCATTCATTGCAGAATCTTTTTGTCTTCCTGTTTGCTGTCCAAAAAAATAAAGATTAAGATACACATAACTATAATTTTGTATGTTGTTTTGTATGGTTGTGAAACTTGGTCTCTCACATGGAGGGAGGAATGTTGGCTGAGGGTGTTTGAGAATAGGGTGCTGAGGAGGACATTTGGGCATAAGACAGATGAGGTAACAGGGGAGTGGAAAAGCCTATGTAATGAGGAGCTTAGAGGTCTCTCCTCAGCAAATTTTATTCAAGTGACCAAACTGAGAAGAATGAAATGGGTGGGGCATGTAGCAGGTATAGGGGAGAGGAGAGAAGCATATAGGGTATTGGTGGAGGAAGCTGAGGGAAAGAGACCAACTGGAAGACTCAGGCATAGATGTGTGGTTACCAGGCTGCAAAAAAATCCCATGTTACACCACACAATGTCACTACACTTTACAGTTGTGTGGTGTTATGAATGCAACTGGTATTAATGGACCCACCTGTTTCCGAGACCATAAATTCATACCAATACATGACACACATACTGACATTTTTTCAACATCTGTCTGAATACTAGACCACATACACTTTGTTATACTGACAGTGCATCATCTCACAATGCAATGCATTTCCACCACTCTTTCTGAATACAGTAAGTAAATATTAACTGTACTGCATTAGTAAATGTGTGGACGCCACTACCAGCAAACTGGAATGGCCATGACTGCTGTCATGCCTGCTTCTTCTTCTTCTTCTTCTTCAGGCACTGAACTTCCTTTAGTGTTTGAAAGTTATGGCCTTCTCAACGACATCTTTCCATTTCCCTCGATCCTGGATGCAGGTTAATCAATTTTTAACCTTCACTTGGCAAATGTCCTGTTTGACGTTATCCTCTCATTGGTACTTGGGTCTTTGTGATCTTTTGGTTAGAGGATTCCATTTAAATATCTTCTTGACTGTTCTGGTATCTGGCATTCTCTGTATGTGACCAAACCGGCTTAATCTTTGAGCTTTAATATAATTAACTATATTTTTATGTATTATCAGTTTATCTAATTCTTCATTAGTTTTAATCCTCCATATTTGATTTTCTTTCGTAGGCCCAAAAATTCTTCTTAAAATTTTCCTATCAAAGACCAGCAATTTCTGAATTATGCTGTCGTGCCTGCTGTCACACAAATCAGACTGAGTGTAGACTCATGTGTAAGAAAAGTCCCCATACATTGCATGACCTCTGTAGTTGAAACATCATCATTAAGCAGACCAAGATATTGAAGTTTTAACACATGGTAACTTTCATTCTGCAATCAGCTATATAAGCACTGTACTGCCCTTGTTTTCTGCATCTTTACTGATGCTAGGCAAAGGTTTCTTGAGGGAATGTACAGAGCTGTCAACATACTGCAAAGTGTGAAACTATAAAAATCTATGAAAACATGAAGGTGATGCTGTCCCTGTGAATGCCAAGAAGGTATATGTGGAAGGAAAAGCATACCATCACTCTTATCACTCTTAACTTTGGCACTAGATGGGGGCAAGTGATCAGTATCATGACTTGACTGTGTTGCTGCCAGCACCCACTGGAAAGAAGGATGAGTGGACCCCAAAGCATGTCTGGATACTTTGGCAAAGAGCTAAATCTCTTACCCCTCCCTGAACCACAATTCCCGAGACATCTAGCCCAGCCTAGTCATTATACAGATCACACTATCCTGGTTGCATGAAAGTACATCCGCAACTGAACACTTGCGATACATTTACCTCAATGTTCCGATAGTGGAATATAATTTGTGTCTTCAATAAAAGATGTACATTAGTTAATGTAAGAGTCTGAAACTCCAAAAGAGATGATAACTGTACCAAAATATTCAAGCACTCAACACATTCACAGTATGTGTACTGTGTGCATTTCTGTTATAGAGAGTAATAATTTTGTCCCTAAAACACTGATGGGGACCGCGGTAGCACAGTGGTTAGGGTGCTGTGCTACAAATCGGAAGGTCACTGGTTTGATTCCAGACAGTGTCACTGGAATTTTTCATTGACATAATCCTTCCAATCGCACTATGGCCATGGGATCGACTCAGCCTCTAAAAGAAATGAGTACCAGGAGGATTTCTTGGGGGGTAAAAAGTGGCCAGTGTGTAAGGCTTGACAACCTTACCACCATCCTGGGCCATTGTCACGTAATCTGGGAACCTTAACTTCCTGGAAACTTCTAGGCACCTCAGGCCTGTAATGGGACTGACTTACCTTTCTAAAACACTGATATCTGACATACAATATTCACATGTTTGAGTAGCTAAAACAGTAAATTTACAGTATTCAAGTGACACACCAATGGCCCTCCTGGGCTTTTTATCAATTCCACCACCAAGATACGTCACTTTGTTCGATTTAGGATTCTTCCTAAGCAGAGGTTTTCATTCACTGAACTGCTTCATAAGAGTGTCTCACCAACAAGCAACATACAGGAAAAATCACAAATTGTAAAAGCAGTTGAAAACCCAAGAATATGAGCATTTTGCATATGGTTTCTTAATAAAACTTGCCAGAGTATTATAATAAAGTGAAATATCTAAAGTCACACTTCCTGTCTTTTGTGAAGTTCATTCTCAAACTCACACATCCTGAAGCGAGTCAAAAATTCTTACGAAATCCATTTCTCATAAAGTTGTATACAACACATATAAATACTGACTTTTCAAAATACAGTACATTTCTGCCATTTCTTCTGTTTGACCTCACACAATTAGTGTTTTGTCAATCCTCATTAGTGCATTACTTCAGAGAAGTTATGTTCAATCATCAAAAAGTTGAAGCTGCCCTGATCACAGACACTAACAAATTAGGTAAAGGAGTCACATACATTTACTTACAGTTTCCATTTCCTTGGTTTGGACACATTTCCAGAATCTCTTTACAAAAATGTCTTTAAATATACAATTCGAAATATTTCATTCACAACAAATGAAGTCAGTACCTCAACACAATTGGAAATATCTCCATTCTTCATTCATTTACTTAGGAACAAGAGATATCCAAAATTCTAGAGCTTAATCAGGCCGCATTTCAAAACCACACTCCCAGAAACCATGAAACAAATAGTATTAAGTCATCATAAAACAAATAGTATTAAGTCATCATAAAGTGTATATTCTGAATGTTCAATTAGAAAGTTTACAATTGCAAGAGTTTATTTTCTAATGAACTCACAGAAACATAACTGTAATTCACTTAGTACAGGACATTTCCTGAGTAATCATGTATTCATGAAATTCCTTGCCATAATGGAACCAAAGAGGTCATCACCGCCCTTTCTGGCACCAGCAAAAGCAAATATTCTTTTACTACAAGTTTGTAATTAAATCCTGCATATGTATTTTATAGCTTCAGCCACAAGCTTCTAGTTCCAAAGTCACATGAAACTGACCAGAATATACGAAAAACTGAAACGCTAATAAATTGAGAAACATGAAAAGCTCAAATTATAAAATTCTACATTTATTAAGCCGTTATCACAGCTGGGGTCCAATGCCAAAACACACAATTTTCTAAAGGCCTATGTAAAGAAAAAAACCACTTCTGTGACAAGCTGAAAAAATTAAAACACTTTTTATTAAGACACGCTGAGTAGTGGAGAAAAACGAATCTCCAAAACAGCTCTACTTCCATCATGTAGCAGTTCACCGAACTTCAAATACAGAATAAATACAGACATCATGTTTGGGGGGAAAAAGGAAAGATTCCAGAATTTCCAAACCAGAGAGGAACAACATACATGTGCATGAGCAACCAAATACAGTAACAAAGTACCAGATTCTGATGGGTACAATGAAGTGAACAAATATCAATGTACCCAAACCAAACACAGGCAAAGCCAGTGTAAGAAGCTGTATGCATGCATCACATCCAATTGTAGTTTTTCATTATTCTGCTATGCAACAAAACATTACAATAAGGAAATACATGTCTTTACAGTAGGCTCTTCACTAATTATCACTGTCTCCTCTCTCACAACCTTTAAAGGGCTTGGCCGGATTCATCTCTGTTCTGAACATGTACTAGTGCCACTGCACAAACAACATCCAAGCAGACATTGTTCAGAACATGACTTCAGTTAATCCTTCAACTACTAAATAAAAGTGTATGAAATCCTTCAACACCAACTTGTGAAAGAACTCAGTTATTTCCCAGTTAAAAACAGTAAACATAAATAAACATAGAGGAACTATTATACTGTAAATGTACAATTAAAAAAGTAACTTAAGATATTACACAAACAAACTTCCAAAAACCGGTATAAAGTGCTCACAAGTGCAATATATCACAGATCCACCTTAATTTAACACACTTTCTCATTCCTCTTCAATACTAAGAACGAACAGGCCGTATAACATGCCAAAAATCCTTCATGCATTCAATGATTATGGCACAACACTGTTGTATGATTTCACACTAAAGTATTACAAAATGTACGAAACGGTAACAAAAAGCCATTTCACTTTTTCGTGTAAAAGATCAGGAGTCTGGAAATTGATGTTCACAGTATAACCAGATAATGCACTGTTCAGTATAGTAAGAAAGAGGCATAACAACGTATCAACACGATGCTGATGTTTCTGCCAAAAACTAGAGTGTTTTAGTTAATTATAAACCGTTTAAGATAGTCATTTATGAGCTCTCAAACAAAAAATTAAGAGAAAGGACAGCCTGAATAGTTTGTTGTTATGCACTGCTGGCCAAGAATACTATGGAAGTTTCTTCCACATGGCCTTCATGCTACATTATCACACCACTGATATGACTGAGATGCTGCACAACACCCTCTGTCCCCCCTCCCCCCACCCACAAAAAAACAGTGGATAAACAATTAACAATTCAAAGTAAGATTCTAAATGAACAAAGTTCCAAAACCAGAAGACACATGAATAAAAAATTATATATTTAAGCAAATTTTGTGTAATGCTCTGTAACACAGACCTGTATTTTTTCCAATATATAACAACTGCTGCTCAATATAAAATTTATCTGTTATTCACGTTATAACCATTATGTCCTGCTTTCTTGACTTCATGTTTCACGCTTGTTTGGTCATCAGGCAAAGTGTATACGTTTTCACAGTTTAACCATTTGAAGCCTAACGACCCCTATAGGGGTTGTACCACACCGCTAACCTCTAAACGTTGCATTTTATATATTTATTCAACAAATATATGTACTGAATATTTTAAACATGGTATATACTCTCCGTTTTTTTCTCTTCAAAATGCAGTTTGTTTCATAATTCTAGCTTATTTGGTTCCTGTATTATTCACATTTTATATACAGGGTGTGCTAAAATTAAAAAAATAATTCCGGCGCCAAAAGGTCAATACTACATGGTGTACTTCCGTCATGCATGCTAGCTGTCATGGGAACTTTACCACACACAAAACCAGCATCTGCTGGAAACTTGGGAGTCCATTTTGCCCCTTCAGTTCAACCTGTCTTACTTTGCATTAAAGCCTCAAAGTGCCAACTTCCAGTTTCTAAGCACCTCTTGCACCTTCCACGAATATTTCCCAACACATGACGAAGCTTTCTTTGAAATATTCACAACTTCTCTTCAAATATTATCTTTCATTTCTTCTGCAGAACACGAACTGCTCACATGCACTCAGCATTTTGAAACATACCCCATAAATATTTGCACAGAGTAAAATCTAACTGGCCACAATCCACAAGTAATTTAAAGTCCCTTTAAAAAAAAACACAAGACCTATTGACTTTGCATGTACTCACTGCACACCGGACTTCACTGTATGGTCATGCAAGGGACATTTGTGAACTCCATGGGTATTTTGGGATATCAATATGTGTTAATCTGTCCATTTACATTCCTATTTAATGTAAAACATGCTTATTTTGGGCAAAATGTGACTTCCAGATCAAGAAAACCAGTGGCTATTCATCTTGGAACAATATGCAATACCAGTTTCTTAATTCCCAGACTGGAGGAAAGAGTTATATGGATCTAATTTCATATGAGTGTTACAGGAGTAGCATTAGAAGCTTGCTGCCACATAAGCTGAGGGTTTTGAGACCCACTTTGAAGAGTCAACCAAAACTAAGGTTTTCTGAGGCTTGTTTCCATTTCAGCACCAATATCATTAAATTTACTTTCAGTTAAAACATAACTCTCATACATTTTCTTTTTTGTACCACAGTCAACCTGTCATTCCAACATTCTTCCACTATTCCATATACTGTTCTCTTCCATGGCACTGTTGACATGGACACTTTTTGATACAACTTTCAGTGACTCCTTTACCACAATGCATACTTTGCACAAGTACTGCAAATAAACATTCTTTGTTCAACAGAATACATTTCTCACACACACACACACACACCATCCACCCACTGTTTATGGCTCACAAAATGACTGAACACTCATATCATGTCTCTACAGCAATAACAAAAATGTGGAATAACACCTTTAAACAAAGTGGCATCATATTTTCCTACACTAGGGGACATGATTAAAGGTTTTATCATCACACCTATAGGTGTGATGATACCAGAAGCTGTGTAGTGCAATTTTGACCTCCTGATGATGAGCACGTGTGCTCGAAACATGTAGAGGCATGAAATAAAACTTATTGTGAAACAAATTTTGTGCATCAAGTTGGTTAAATACTGAGATAAATATACTAAGATGCACGGTCAGCAAAACGTCAAAAAATGATTAAAGGTATTCTCTGTATCACAACTAACATACCCTTGGAAAAATTTTAAAGTTTAAGATGGATAAACAACCAAGCCCTAAAGCCAAATGCTGGAACTAAATAGCTGAAAATCACTGACAGTAAAAGATCCATTTAGTAATGGTACATGGCTGACTTTTTAATGAGAATCAGTGGGCAAGGTATTAGGGTGTAATTGTTTAAATCTTACGATTTCACTTTGTTTGCATATGATCTGTTTTTATAAACTACATCTGTGTTACATCTAACAAAATTTTAAAGAGATGTACCATGCTATCTTTCATAGTTTACTTCCCCATTATGATGGCCAACGTAACCTAGATAAAGAAAATGCATGCATTTTCCAAACTTTTTCCCCAAAATATTTTCTACTCTGAATCCAACAAACTAAAATAATTCACACTGTTTATGTCTCTGCTGGATTGCACCAAATCACATCTCATAACTACCCAATGAGACAGAGGAAATCACATGAGATTTGAGACTGTCACATCAGTCCTGGTGAAGATTCCACTCTTCTAGGATTTGACATCAAGTAAATTGTTATACTACTGGCATTTTGGAGTCTGCTGCCTCCATCTTCAGGATAGTCTGAGGACAGACACAGCAAACTACTAACATGGTATCTTAACTCAGAAGTCTGGGGTTTTCGAACACCTTCATTTGCCAGGTGGCCACACCTTGCAGCTAAATTCCTGTATGTCATGCAATAGCTGAATTTTCAGCAGAGGCAACAGGCTTCCCACGGGCAGAAAAGTACATGGCTGGGGCCAAAACAACATTTTTCTGAATAAGATGTGGCATCTCACCAGCCACCTCCTCAAACAGATGCACTATTCTGTTCACAACATAGGCATAATACAATATCCTCCCCTTTGCTACGTATTCTGGCCAGAAAGTGGACAGATGGTGGATCTATGATACAGACACCAAGAGAGAAATATACAACTACAAACATAAAAAATGTAAGTATTTATTTATTACGACAAAACCGTTAAACTTTCATCTCCACTGCACTGAGGAACTGTTACATTGCCCCCATCTGAATAACTCATTACAAGCATACACTAACGTATGGAAAGTATACAGTAGTGAATACAAGCAGTAGCATGAAAAAGCATCAGCTATCTGACCTCACAAAGCTTTGAGTTTGTGAAATTGAAAAACATTTTTCTATGTGAATGATGAACCAGGTTCGAAACGATGATTCTAACCTTGCACACTTTACAATCTCTCAATGAATATAAGGTTTCTTTGGTTACTCAGCTTTAAACAGACCTACAGGTCAAACTCCAAATTTAATATAAGCAAACCAACTAAAACCCCATTTAATGTCATTTTATTTAAGGTTCTTTTTTAATGTTAAGGTTCAAGCAGCTTCATGATTTTCACTCCTCTACAAATACAATGAGGATGAACAAATTAAGATTGGTGAGATGAGTGGGGCCTGTAGCATGCATGGGAGAGATATGCATACAGATTGATGGTTGGAAAACTTTTAGTAGCAACCACTTGGAAGACAAAGGGGTAGATGAAAGAATAATATTAAAAGGGATTTTATGGAAACAGGATGGGAGGACATAGGCTGCATTCATCAGGATTAGGATAGGGACAGTTTTCAGGCTTTTGTTAACACAGTAATGAACCTCCAAATTCCATAAAATGCAGGGTATTTCTTTACTAGCTGGGGAACTATTAGCTTTTCAAAAGAATTTTGCTCCATGGAGATTCAATTTCAGTGACACTATGCCAATAATCTCAGAATTAAATTTCCTCCACTAAGATTTTTCTCAGGTTCATATTCAGAACCACCATTCACTGAAGAAACCTTACATGGGAGTATCACCATAAAAAAAAGTACAGTGATGCAGCAGAGCTTTGCAGGGTGCAGAGTACACTCTATAGTCCAGAGCTCAGCTCTTCAAACACAGAAACTGGTAAAATGTAGGGGACACATCAGTCAGGGAAGTTGTCTCACATTCCTTAAGGTCACAACGCCCGGTTCCAAACTATACATCACACATCTGTAATTATTACATTTTCCAACTTAATTTCCAGTATATTCTTGTCAACCATAAAATATAAGCCAATCAACTACTGTTCAGTATCTGTATTTGCACCCATGGATAACACAGTTCTCCATCATTACTGCAACTGGTGTAAATGCAAAGGCTGGTAATCAACAATGCTGTTTATTTTAGCCCAACTGCTGACTGCATAACATTTAAAAATGCTGGCTTTATTACTTCAGTAAAACCACTAGATAGGGTGATATGTTTTTGAATTCATTACTTTATCATAAACTGCAGCACATCTTGACACCTACAATTTTTTACACAAAAAATGGAAAGTTCTATTATATTCTTATAATAAAACTAGATGCACTAATTTCTCAAATTTATTTTTTGAATAAAATAAATAAAACCTGTATGACATATACCATTGCTGTGTGTACAGTGAAAAACTCCTGATGATGGACAGAGGAACTGCCTGAAACATGTAGAGTTTTATTCCAAAAATAAATTTGAGAAATTAGTGCATTTATTTGGTTTCATTATAAGAATTTATCACAACGCACGGTCATCTGAACATCAAGTCCTATTATATGTATCAATTATTCATAACTACTTTCAATTTACTGATACACAATCAGACATAACTATTTCAAGACTCCCAAAGGCAACTGTAGATTTCTGCATGTGTACAGGATACACCTTATTCCCTTAGTCAATTTCTGTACTGAGATGACATTTAATTGAGGTGCAGTGTACTCCCTCAAAGTGAAGCTACCCTCTAATTAAACATATCGAAACAAAATTCTTCATTCTGTCCCATTACATAAAACTGACATGTTGTGCCCCAACAATAACCCCAAACACTGGGCAGGGTTAAAAGCCAACAAGCTATACTGTCTCACTTGACATTTTCCACATAGTAAGGCCCTTTGTCTAGGAATTTATATAAGGTTCTAAGGCCATAAAGTATGTCACTTGAGGAAGGTCTCAAGATGTTCAATACATCGACTGTAACGCCAGCCATGGGTCAATATTTGCATGCACCTCCATACCTCAACAAAAAATTTTCTGACTCAGCCAATGTCTAGGAAAACTTTGAAAGCAAATGGTCACCATAATTATTTATGTAAACAGTAGACCAAAATTTAGAAATACCTTTACTCAGCTTAATAAATGACTAAGTCAAAGTAAAAGGTTTTGTGCCATGCATCATGCGCTGTGCATAAAACGTTTCTGTAAAGCCTGTGCTATGCACTGCAAGTAACCACAAATTCTCATCCTGTATCACAAATATCACAACCTGTAACAAAATGTTTTCAAATTAAATAGTTTGAGGAAAGTATTTAATCTTCAGTTTCCCAATTGAATGTAACCATACGTATTTCAAAGGGCACACACACTGTATCTCAAATATGCAGCATTCCTTTTCATTCATACACTGAAATTCAAGGAGGAGAAAACTATTCTCTGTTTCTGCCTTCAATTATGGTCTTCTGACCTTCCACGACCCATTCTTCCTAAAAGGACATAAAATCACCTCTGAAGTGGGACCATCCATTGGGCAAGATCATATATAAAAACAAACCACAGACCAAAAAACAGGTCAGTGGTGAATTCTACATTCTGTACTTTCACTTAACTTCATCAAAAGTGCAAAATCACAAAGGTGAAGATTCAGGTCTTCTGGCAAATAACACTATGTCTTGGGTGAGTAGTACCTGATACTTCAAATTATCACATTGCCTTCAACATGACTACACCTATTCATCCTCCAACGCAGAAGCACATCCCGCAAGACACAGCTCTTGAGCAACGCCACTCTGCAAACTCCAAATGGCTCAATCAGATGTGTGTGGAAAAATTCACTGTGGACTAGACAATCAGGTCTCAGAAAATAGAAAACAAAATGTTGGCACTGAAATGGCTGTGTTCACAGCATATATGGTGGAATTTTTAAAAGAACTGCTTCCATATAAAAAACTACTCATATCATACAGATGTTCTACAATTTATCCTTTTTATGTATTTTCTGTACTTCTTAATTTGCACCTCTCATGACCAAAGTACAATCATCCCACAGCACAAAGGATTAGCAAATGGCATACCACCTGCTTTCTGATAGTGAAATAAACAGATCAGTGACAAATCCTGCACACAGTGTGACAATAAAAATAATTTTTAAGATGGCAAGAATGTAAAGGAAATGGCAGGAACTGCATCAGTCACATCTATAATGAGTGTCTGGAAACAACATAGGCAAGTATGAACAGTGCAGTAGAATAGTCAGTCATGTCAAATAACATACAAATTACATGGGCTGATCATTTAATTCCGGGACTGATTTTTTTTCTGGGAAACTATAACACGTAGCGAAATGGCAACAGAGTGGGATACGTGGCAACTCTGTACAAGTGTATGTGCAAAACTGCAGGTTGGTATCTCTCCGCATTCGCTCTGTGGAGGCCCTTGCGTGAACGTCTACAACAGTGCGCGTCGCGTTTCACGATGGATGAGAAAGTGCAGCAGCGTGTGTGCACTGATTTCTGTTTCCGTCTGGGGAAAACTGGTGCTGAAATGTACGAAATGCTGCAAGCAGCTTTTGGAGAGTTCTGCCTAAGTCGACTGAAGACACATGAGTGGTATTCCTGTTTCAAAAGTAGACGCTGATCCTTTGAAGACGACCCTTGCCCAGGCAGGCCTTCCACCTCCCACACCAAGGAGACCATGGCACGTGTGCGAGAAATCATTCATGCTGACCGACGTCTGACTATCAGAGAGGTTGCAGAGGAAGTTAGAATAGCATTCGGTACGTGGCAGAAAATTCTAACTGAAGATATGCGAATGAGACCTGTGACAGCGAAATTTGTGCCCCCGTCTCCTAACGCTGGAACAGAAGGACGATCGCATGTCAATTTGCACTGACCTCCGTGAATGAGCCCAAAAAGATCCCAACTTCATGTCCTCGGTAATCACTGGTGACGAATGCTGGCTTTACAGGTATGACCCGGAAATAAAGCAAATTTCCTCCCAGTGGAGCACATCATCATCTCCTCGACTGAAGAAAGCATGGCAGGTGAAGTCCAATATCAAGACCATGTTGATTGCATTCTTCCATATTGACAGGCTGCTTCATCATGAGTTCGTCCCTACAGGACAGACAGTAAATAAGGAATTCCACAAAACAGTCCTGTAATGCCTCCGCGACGCTGTGCGCAGACATCGCCCTGAGAAGTGGCGCTCCGGCAACTGGATCCTGCACCATGACAACGCCCCTGCCCACAGGGCTGTCACCACAAATGAATTTCTGGCGCAACACAACATTTTGTCGCTGCCACAACCTCCCTACTCCCCTGACCTTGCTCCGTGTGACGACTTCTTCTTGTTCCCACAACTGAAGAAAACAAGGAAAGGTCGCCGATTCGATTATGTTGAAGATATTCAAGCCAACGCGACGAGACAACTAAGGGCTAGTACAAAAAGTGACTACCAGAGGTGCTGTCATCAGTGGCAGGGGCGCTGGAATAAGTGCACACAAGCACAAGGACACTATTTCGAAGGAGACAAGACCAACTAGCCATTAAGTCTACTCATTCACTCACAAAAAAAATCAGTCCCGGAATTAAATGATCAGCCCACGTACACACTTTACAGACACAACAAGAGTTATATCACCAGGTTATCATAACTGATGTGACTTAATTAACGTTACACAGTATACGTCAGCACAATCTTTTTTATCTGGTAACGAAAAAATGTTGTAAGGATCTGAAGATGACTAACTTTTAGTCGAAACATGTAGCCTTGCTTAAGAATAAAAAAGAATGTGCTGATGTATACTGTGTAATGTTAATTGAACTGCAAGCACATTGTGATGCCTTCATTCAGAATGATGTGACTTAACGTGGGGCAACTTCAACACGCTCCACTCAAGTGGACTGGCCATATATAAAAAGTGTTGCATTTCTTAGCATGTTACCTTTGCTGGCAAAATAGTATGCATTACCAGATGGGTGCAAATTTTACAGATTTACATGTAAATAATCAGATTATTGTTACTGAAATAAATATAGTTAACAGAGCATGAAGTAAATAATTCCAAAACAAATGACAATGTTTGTGGAAATATTTAAATCAGATCCTATATTTGATGCTTCTCTGACACTGCATGACTACCACGTACAATTTTAATCTTCCTTTCATAATACATCACTGAACAAAACTGACAGTCAGTATGATGGATCAGATTTTGCATCAACATTTCATTGCATTCACCACTGCTCGGTTGCCAGATATGTTAACATGTTCAACATGTGACACTGCTCTCTACTGGTAGGATAAATTGACAACTTACACTGGACCAAACTTACGCATTGTGAAGTGTCTGCTTGGATACGGGTACAATCTGAAGAGTATTTAAATTATGTGTTCAACAAACTGCACACTTATATGGTAAATTAACCCTTTCACTACTATGGATAGAACAGTTCCATCATGAGACAAAGTATGCAGTGTGTTGTGGATGATGAAAGTGTTCTGTCAATTGTATGAAGTGCCGCAACAGGCCTACCAGTCTTTATATAGAAGTAATTCCATACATAATAAGAAGTTATTCACGTTATGAAATTTATGTCCTATAACTAAATCACTGATTTCAATGATAAAAAATTTACTTAAAAGTGCATACGCGGGGATGTCAAAATTCTCACATCGATCTGAACAGCAGCTGCCCTAGTAATTTTCACTGACCATGTACAGGTTAAGACATTAAAGTGCCCTCATTCATATACCATTATACCAAATTAATAATAATTTGTAGCAACAGCAGTGAAAAATTAATGAACTATAACTGTCAATAGCTAGCACCTTTGTGTAAACACAAAAAAATAAAAACAGCAAGTTACAAACAGATGCAGATGTAGGCCTTCTTCAGAAAAATAACTAAATGAACCAGCTGCCTGTTATTAACTGTAGCATGAGCTGTGTTGACTTGCTTCGCAAGGAAGTCACTCTTACAAAATGTACACACTGGAAAGTAAATGAAGGAATAAAAAATTACCAGGAAGGATCCAGAAACCCCACTGGCACTGAATATTTTGCCTGCACTGTGAACTTTACAATATGCCTCAGGTATGCTGTATGATGCCTTCCCAACTTCTGACTATGGATAAAAGTACAATAGCCTTCCACTAGAAGGTCACTTTAAAAATAATACGCACATTCTAGAAAAAGAACTCACTAATTACGTACAAGGCCGCTTAAACACGATATGGAAGTCTATGGACAGGTGTGTGACCAAGACATTATTCTAAAACACTTGACAAACAAGGTGGAGGAATACATACTGCATTAATTGACCAAAATAAAATCAACTGTTGTTAAACTGTCAGACCTGCCAAAAATTCAACACAACAGGGTTGGATAGTATAAGCAAATTATGTTAACAAGGTTATATTCAAGATCTAGGGTTCTCACTGCACTGCTGATGAAGATTCAAGTCTTCTGGGATATGATAGTGTGCAGACTGGAAAACAGTCCCTGGAATTACTTTGTACCATGCTAAAAATAGAAACAGTGCACTCCCCTGAAACACTGACATCTACAAACCAATCTGAATGTCACATTCCACAATACTTATATCTTCAAGGTTATATTCATTCTAGGACAAATGGTGTGACAGCACTGATCAGATGACAGGGTTCTGCATTCTGACAGCAAATAAGACTACCACCTGATCAATATGCACTATGAAAGACTGATTAAATTTTTATCATCATCATCATAAACATCAAGGATTGGAGCCTTTGATCCCTTCAGTCTCCAGAGTTACAGCTGCTCGTGCCAACGCTTCTTCGGTCTTCCAATTGTTCTCCTTCCTTGTGGTCTGTAGTGGTATGATTTCAAGGGGATTTGGTTTTGTGGCATTCTTTGCAAGTGTGAAAGCCAGTTCCGTCTGTATTAATCTATCTTGTCTAGTATGCCTGTAATCCGTAGTTCACGGCGTATGTAGTCATTTGTTTTGTGGTCATAAAGGGTGTAGCCTGCCAGAGGTCTCATTAACTTCATTTCTGCTGCTTCAATTCTTCGTCTTTGTAAAGCTGTTAAGAGTCCAATTACCAGTCCTGTGCTTCCTCTGGAGATTCTGAGTTGGGTAGGGTGTCCTCAGGCTGGATAACCAGTCCCTCACTGAGTAAGTTTGGTGGTAGTTAACCTCAGGGCCTCCAAACATGCCCGTTTTCTGTAGGGGTGTGCTCCCTTAGCTGAAGGTCTCGGTTTTGAGGCACCAAGGACTCGCCTTCATCCGCTCCTCTCTGCTACAACTAAAGTTGCATTGCCCAGGGATCACGATCGAGGATGTGAGGAAGTCGGATTTGCTGGCAGAGCTGACCGTTGTCTTATCAGACAGTGTTTCCCCAAGATATTTTTGTAATAAAAATAATAATAATAAAAAAAAAGGAAAAGGAAAAGAAGAAAAGGAAAAAAAAAAGTGCACAGACCAGCAGTACTTCAGACTATTGTAGAGGTCCAATGCCATCACCAGAAGCAGAAGTACTTCAGATTCATTCAAATCATATTACACTAAAATTCCATCATCCATTGTGCTGAAGTACTGATTTGTCTTCCTTCACTAGACTGTTTTCATTCTGCTGAAGCTTGGCTGAAAGCTAATCAGAATAATGCTATGCCAGAAGGTTAGGGTGGTCCAGCTGTATCATCTACTTTTCAACAGGTTGCGGATGAGTTACATGTTCCAGAGCCTAAATTACAAGTGCTACCAAGTGTTTAAGTACGTTCTGAACCACTCAATTTCATTGGCTAAACTGAAAAATGTGACATCATCACACTGCACTGAATGCTCGGGAAAGAAAGTGACATCACGTCGCACCTGCTGCTCAGGATGAAAGGTTTTGCATGACTGCCATACAAGAACTTAATGCTTCAGATTGTCTGTTGTTAATTCCCAGCCAAGGTTAAACGCTGTAGGTAATGAACAGGGGTACAGTATGGACTCATACAGTCTCTTGTTCAGGCTTCCACTAACTGCTGCTGAATTGAAACTGTAGTTACTATAAACACCTATCACCAAATATTCAACAGTCAAACATCATGATTTTATGACATTTATAGTCCAAACCCGCAAAATAATGCTGAACCAAGTTCCAAGGCTTATAGCAATAACAAACTTTTTTTTTTTATATATATTCACGGGTCCGTGCATCGTGAATCAAATTTAATAATTGTCCAACATCAACTACAGCGGATGGTAGTAGACTCGGTTGACCAGTGCCAGAAGCTGTAATTACAACTGTACGAGCTCCTGATGATGGGTGTCAACACCCGAAACATGTAGAGCTGCCTACAGAAATATAATAAACTGAATACAGTCGCATCTTGTTGGACAATTATTAAATTTAACAGACCAGCTCTTATGCAGGCATAATACTGAGTGCCACCTTTTATCAGTAACGTACCATCTCTTGGTACATGCTATGTATCTCCTTTAAGTGTTCTATGCATACGCACAAAACCGAGATGATATTCATAAAAACCAATGTCAACACATCATGCCTCAGAAGAAACCTCAGCATCTACATAAACCTTCTGTAACAAAATGATAACGTAAAGAGATTACGAGATTTGTATTACTGTGAGATTAACAGTATGCAAGCACATATATATCCAATGGACAACAGCCCAAACAAAGAGGGCATTAAAAACTGAATCAAGGAACACAGTGTTCGATGAGTGACTTGTATGTTTCCCACAAAACCATTCCCATGCACTTGTGTACTTGCCTTTAAATGACGCAGCCTCAAGTTGCATCAGTTCAACGTCCTTCATGACCTCAGTCACGTTGCGCTTGCTGCCCATGTTAATTCACTCCAAGGCCACATGATACACCAATTCCACCTCAAGCCAACAACAAGGCCAAAAACTCAAAACTGCCTCCATGCCACACATAGGCACCAACTGAGTATGTAGCACCTCCACATTAACAGTAGTGTGATTCAAAACACCTTGTTAATAGCAACTAATGCTAGCGAGACCTTGCACTGTCTAATGTGTTCATACAACACTTTCACAAATCAATGACATTGTAATCAGCAAGATGATGTACAGCCTTTGTTCATAATGTTATTCATAGTGTGGGCCGGGTTCACTCGTTGTCAGGAATCATAATTACAGCAATAAATTGTACTTTTCAGCTTCGACAAAAACATTTCAGCTTCTCTGCTCCTTTTCTACTCAGCCATTCAAAATTTCTACTGGAAACATTCAATCCTCATACCTCTTTGTTCCATACACCAACTAAAACTTTACAATTTCATCAATTTAATATCCCTTCATTAGGCGCCTCCAGTTTCTCACTGAACTGTCCTATATCTCCGTTAGAGTTATGTCTTACTACAGAGGCATACAATTTTAGAAAGCTCTCTTAGTAGCGGAGTTACCCAAATTCCAACAGCAACCATGTTGTCTTCATTAGAATTATCACCACCATAGGCCAGCTGATTAGAAATAACCTTCACTATTAAGCCACCACATGCTTGGTGAACTCTGGAACGCGTTTTGACTGCGGCCCAGCACGTTCTTGTTAATCTGGTACCGTTGTCGTCATCATCTCATGTTGGATATTAGTGCTACAAGTGTCATGATGAAAAAGAGGGAGGGAATTGCAATTGATATCGTCGACACAGCACTTGTTGATGCCTCTGCACACTGACCTGGAAAGACAATGAACACTCACATCACAAATCTCATTATCCATCTGCTCAAGTTAAAAGACCTGTTTAAAAGTTAGCAGTCTGTAAGAATTTCATATTGTTCTATAAAATCTTTAGCCTGGCATTCACCCATGAACAAAATCAGCTTTGTCCTGTAAAGATAAACAACAGTTATAAGTCCATTATGATAAAACACATTCCATCATATTTTACAGGTTAGATGTCTGCTGAAATTCTTCAGACTCATGACATTATATTACAGTTAGATGTCACTTCACATCAACTGTTGAATTGTAAAAGCCAACAATGCATTATACAGCTAAGCATATCAATACAAATCAAATACCCAACTCAGCCACAGTAGAGGCACATTATTTTAACTGATAACTGTTGCTAGTCTGTTCTTGTTGGCTGGCTTTACTATAAAATTCTGACACACAATGAACGATGGGTTTGTTATATGTGATACACGCACGCCTGTAACGCAATGGGAAACATTTCTGGTACCATCTGCCAGTACTGGGACTAAGAGCCTAAATCAATTGCAATGTGTTCAACTTGTTCAACTAAAAACACATGATCTCAGGGAACTGGCATAGCAGTGAAGTGTTCATCTACCTGCCAACATGTGAAAGGGTCAAAGTGAAGTAATGACATGAGATGTCAGATAAAATTATGTCTTTTTTATGGTGTCAAGTCAGCAATCAGTATGCATCACACTATGCAAGAATGAGTGACTTCAGCATTACAAGGGCTAAATGGTAAGCTTCAAGCTACATGCTACAAAAGCCCTAGAGACGGCATACAGAACCTCTAGAACACATATATTGGGTTCCAGCACCACACTGGGCATAATGAACATATACAGTAATGTTCCCAAAGAACAGGGCAGGAATCAAACCCTACTGACACTTAATACTGCACATACCATGTATTATGTTCATATTTATTTTGCCTTCATTAAACCAACATTTCATGCCCCACCTTTTGTACACCAAGTCATGCTGTTGGACTAACACTCCGACACATTTCAGCCCTCATCGGGGCCATCTTCAGCGAGTGCCATCTCAACCGTTAACTTTTCAACAAGTCAACACATCCAATGGTTTTTCTTTATGAACACTTTACGCTTTTAAAAATTAAAATCACTATCCTATCACAGTGTGTGTCATTAGCCCTTGAAGCCAGTATTTAAGTGGAACGCAGTCTTTTACACAAGGAGCATTTAAATCCGGCTTCCTGGCTTGGTTAACATTAACATGTATTTTTATCTCAGTAATTAACCAACTTGACGCACAAAATTTTTGTTTTACAATAAATTTATTTCATGCCTCTACATGTTTCGAGCACATGTGCTCATCATCAGGAGGTCAAAATTGCATTACATGGCCTTTGGTATCATCACACCTATAGGTTAATTACTTAGATAAATATACTGAGATGCACGGTCAGCAAAAGTCAAAATTAACATGTATGTCAAACGACCAGTGAGGTAAGATATACATGAAATTGAACCAGCTTGAAGGATTAATACAAGCATTACTTCTAAGTATTTATGTAAGTTACACACCACTAATTGTGAGATTGAATGCCCAGGCACCTGTGACGCCTGGGTTGATATTTCGATGGCAGGATTCAGTGACACTGGAGAGCCTCAGCACTGTTGACACTGACCCCACACCACCATGCTTGGTTCCATCAGCAGGCTGCAAAAGCCCCATGCTGGACTCCCCACCATTGCGGGTGTAGATGAAGCAGTATCGCCGGGCTCCTACTGACTTACGACTGACAGGAGATGCAATCAAGTAGCTGGTCCCATTGTCTTCCCAGCTACCATGACAAAAGTATGCTGCAATTTCAACAAAAGCAAAATTGTTTTAACTTAACTGTGAGAGATGTAACACACTGTCAGTGATCAAGTACCACATATGATCTACACAGTCTGAAGGTCAGATCCAAGCAATAAGCATAAGATTTTGGATAATAATTATTCCTGATTTCCTTTACAATTCTGCTGATGTTCAGATGCTTTACTGTTTTATTATCTGTGCTGGGTAAAAACAGAGGAAGTTAAAGGCTGATCATCTTCTCCAGTAATTTTGAAATAAAAGAAAAAATACACTAACAGAGTTCAGTGATTGAACAAAGATGATCTATGCTTGGAACCATGTTTTTTATTTAGTACAAATAGGTAAACTTCTGAAACAGAATTCTGACAACAAATGGGATGGAAGGAATTTACAGACAATCAAGTGATGCAGAGATGTAGTGACATATATACTGCTCCCTTTGGTTTTGGGGGGTCTATCATCGTCCTTTTGAAAAAAAGTCAGTCACGCAAAGTACATTTGAACTGACAAATATAATGTTCTGTTTTATACCTGTACTTGTATCAACTTCTTTTGAAAACACAACATTCAAGTGTTAAACATTTGAACTGGGAGATGTAATGCCCTGTTCTATACAATGGCCATATCACCCTTCTTCTGAAAACACAACCTTCAAGTGATGGAGATCTGAACTGATACATATAATGCTCTGCTTCATACCCAGGCTCTATCAATTTTATTTTCAAAACACAGCATTCAAGTGTTATACATCTGAACTGAGAGACATAACGTTCTATTTTAAATCCAGGCTCTACCAACTGTCCTTTCAAAACACAAGTAACACCTAAAGTTACCTCAGGTAGTTCTAACACATATTTTCAATACTAATACCACTACTATTGGATACCATTATTTAACCTTTAAAGTACGAGAGATTTAAATCCCAAAGGAGCCACTGACAGCCATGGTAATTTTCATTTTAACTGCCCATTTTGCACCTGCTGATATTAACCATTTTACCTCATACATAGTTTCAGTTAATAACTTCAAATGTAAAGTACATGCTTAAGAATGAATCCATCTACCCGCTCTGCAAGTTTAAAGAAAATCCACCTATTCTTACAAAGTTCAGTGGAAGGTATTTTTATTTTATTTTTCACGCTACTGTTCATTTCCTAGATTTACTGTCATCATAAAACTTCTGTTGTTAAGTGCTACAAAATTTGCAGCTGACTGTCTCCTCCACCTCCTTCTTCCTCTTCTTGCGCTACAACCTATATAAGGTTCTGGCTTGCTCTATCACTTTCTTCCAACTATCAGTATTCTGTGCTACTTCCTTCCAATTGCGTATGTTTATGCTCATTATATCTTCCAAAACGTCATCTTACCTTGTTTTAGGTATTCTAATTGGTCTTTTAGACATGGGTTTCCATCTCTTAATCTTCTGCACAATATTATCCTCAGCCATGCATTCAACATGGCCTAACCAATTTAATCTTTGTTTTTTAATAAACCCAATTATAGTTTTTTCTTTCAATATAACATTTATTTCTTGATTAGTTTTAATCCTCCAGTAGCCATCATTTGTTCTTGTAGGACCAAATATTTTCCTCATGATCTTTCTTTCAAAGTCATCAGTTTGTCATGTTTTCCTTAAGTACACATGTTTCGGAGGAGTAAGTTATTGTTCGGCAAATTAACGTGTTATAAAGTTGTAGTTTGACGTTTAGGGATATTAATTTTGATGAAAATAGTTTTTTATGAACAAGGTATGCCCTATTTCCTGCTGCTACAGCAGCTGACTGTACATGTGATATTTCCTCAGATGTTTTAGTTTTCATATAATGTTATTCAGGCAATCAGTGGGAGAGGGAACAAATGCAGACAGACACTTAGTTCTCTAGTTTGTGCAATACAGGCCAACAGGCAAAACTTTCATTCTGCTGTAAAGATTCCTTCATGACTTTTTGGTATAGTAGGTTCATGCTTATGTCTATTTTCAACTTTACACTTCAGTCCACTCACCGTCACAGTAATAACATGTGACAGTCCAGGCAGTGCAGACGCTTGAATCACTGTCAGTCAGAATATGTTGGGTTTGTTGTGTGCCAGAGTTCCATCACAGTGCATTTAGCAGTATGGCTACAAGGAGAAACTTTATGGACCAAGACATCACAGAACTGGTATCAGAATCTGACTCTGATGAACATTCACCAGGAGACATTTCTGCTCACAGTGATGGCAACATAGATTACGTTACTGATACACACTGCACACGGACTGAAATACACACTGTCAACCTACTGTACCTGCAGTCCATAGTTTTATAGGAGGTCCCAGTAAGTTAAAACAAACAGAGCCACCCCACATCAATACAGACCCTTCGCCACTTAGCGTTTTGTTCACAAGGCAAGGAATGCAAGCCCCATCCATGAGCCAACAAAAAAGACTTGATTACCAGAAACAAAAGACACTGGCTTATTCAATGTAAGAGAATTTGGTGCTGTGTGTGTTCCACCAAAATGAAAATCCATCACAAAGAAAGAACAATAACAAAATTCAAGTTTTGAAAATACAACATGGAGTTGTGTGCTACCCATTGTTTCAAGGTATACCACACCAACCTGCACTTCTGAGGATTAACTGACATTATAATGGACAAGCAGAACACACAAATGTCAGTAAATATTACCACTGTAATTAATGAGCCGATATTTTTCAGTACCGTTTTCTTGACAAAATAATGGCTGTGAATGCGGTGCGGATTTTACAAGGGTGGCATTATGAAGGAACAGAGACTTGTGGCAAGGGCCTCCATGTGTGCTTCATTTTGCCAACATGAGGAAAATTAAAAAAAAGAAACACTGCCTGGAGACATCTGCAAATAATTTGTAACTTCTGGAAAAATCATAAGGCTCTTAGTAAGAAAAATTAAACTTCAACAATTTTAAATAGAATTAAATTTCCCACAATATTTTATGCCTATACAAGCCTCTTAGACAAAAACTGTGGAAAAGATATGTGTAATTATACACGCAGAAAATTTGAGAAACAACACGACAGAGTTTTCCTGTTCAGCTGTAAAGGGTTGAACTCCAGCTACCATCCCCAGATGGGGACATAAGCCCCAGACAGTATCCATTAATTTAATATTATCCTCCTGTCTACACTGACATCTTACAAGTGGTCTCTTCCCATCTCCATGTCCAATCCAGTTCCAATCCCTACACATCACAACACCTTCCTCAAAGACCCAACCTTCACTTCTTGTACAATCTTGCACATACACAAAGCATTAATACAGTTTTACAAACTCTAATTCTTATTATCTTCTTATAATAAAACCAAATAGATGCACTAATTTCTCAAATTTATTTTTGGAATAAAACTCTACATGTTTCGGACAGTCCCTCTGTCCAATATCAGGAGTTTTTCACTGTACATACAGCAATGGTGTATGTCATACAGGTTTGATGACAGCTTGCGAGCAGGATCAGGGCAAAACTCCGTCCTGATCCTGCTTGCAAGCTGTCAGCAAACCTGTATGACATATATCATTGCTGTGTGTACAGTGAAAAACTCCTGATGATGGACAGAGGGACTGTACGAAACATGTAGAGTTTTATTCCAAAAATAAATTTGAGAAGTTGGTGAATCTAGTTGGTATTATTATAAGAATTTATCATGATGCATGGTCACCTAAATGTCAAATTTATTATCTTATACACTGACAGCACAATAAAAGATCCTGACAAAACTGAAGTGTGAATTTCCTGAAACTGTTCCATTTTTAATTATCACTTGTTTGTTAATATTTTCATGTAAACAACTCTTGTCACATTTTCAAAGAATGAATAACAACTGTTATAAGACAATCTTGCCTTGGAATTTGATTAAGGGACACGTACATATTCTTAAAGTTTCTCTTTATTTGTATATCAACATCTCTGCTGACTTCAAAGGCAATTACTGCATTGAAAAAGTACATAAAACATACCAGAAACAGTTTCTGTGTCACATGATGAGTAGAATTCCATGGTATCAGAGTTCTCTGAGCACCCGACCACAAGGGACTCAAAGTCATAACTGCCACAGTCTGCCTTGTTATCCACACCTCCGGCCTCCACCACTCCCTGTTCATCACTGCATTTCCTCTTCCGACGCGCAGCTGACACCTGACGTCCATCAACGCTCAGCCCACTGATGGTGTAGCGACCCAAATACGGACATCTCTTTTTATGGAGTGATGTAGCTGAAATCAAAGTATCATGTGTCACATACAGATAACAACAACAAAAATTCTGATACCGAAAACCACCACATACATGTTTAGATGCCTGGTTACAGTCCACATTAAATTTAAGCAGTGTGGGGATGGGGTGGGGTGGGGTGGGGTGGGGGGTGGGCATCAAAAACAGTGATAAAGAACTCAAGTTACCCTCAGTCTTCCATGTAAAGAAACTACTAGATTTGATCCATCTTATAGATCTGTAAAGACACTATCTTATTAAAGCAGCACACTACCCTCTATGCCCATCTGTTGGATGACATCAGACTTCATAGATTTCCCTGTATTTGCATCCATCAGACTGCTTCCAGAACAACTTAATCTTCAAATGTAGTGTGATTTTCTGTCACTGTAAATATGTGCATCTACCACATAGCAAATTAATGTAAGAGTTGTGCTATCAACTTCAGTTTCTCAAATAAAGAAAACTTTTTTTTCCACGAAACGTATACAAATTCCTCAACCTCTATAAATACCCCACAGAGAAAAAAAATAACTTGAGCCAGCTGGCTAACTGGTTGACTGTCATAAAACAGAAAGTGAGTGCCAAGGGATAAAAGGTGTACACACAATAAATTCACTGATAAGTTGTTCACACTCCATGGTGCAGAGTCCTTCTTGAGAAGCTAACTGGTTTGCAGTCAGTCAAGAAAATCCCCGCATTTCACGGAACCCGAAGGTTCATTACCGCACTCACAAGCGTCCACCACCTGTCTCTATCCTAGGCCAGCCCAATCCAGTTCATACACCCACATCTTACCTTCTGCAGATCCATCCTAATATTATCCACCCATCTACGCCTAGGTCTCCCCAGTGGTCTCTTTCCCTCTGGTTTCCCCACCAAGACCCTACACACTGCCCTCTCCTCACCCATACGCGCCACATGCCCAGACTACACTTCATAAACATCAACATTTCCACCGCCAATGAGTCAGTGACAGCTTACGAACTGTCTTCAATGTATCAGTTCCTTAGTTTATCTAGCCCATGCAGCTGGTTACTTCCTGTAGGCTACCTTATCCCATGTACCTTGAATGACTCAGGGAGCTGCCTACCCCCCATTCTGTCACACACAGACTGCCATATCTGTGGGCATTAAGTCCCTTCTAATCACTCATTTGTCAAAATGAGAATACTATACAGTAAACATATGAGGCTGTCCATATTAATACTACAGTGTCTTTAAACTGCATGTCCTCAATCTTCTTACATTTATCAGAACAAGACTGATAAAACGCAAAAACAATAATGGATGGTCTCCTACCCAGAATAGTCAGTCTGCCATTGTTATATTACATTGAAGGCACACAGGGGGGTTCTTCAGTCTGTGCCAGGATAATGGAGCTCACATCACACTAGATTTCAGAAAGCACTTCAGAAAAATTATACGTATGGCATCACACTCAAGTGTACCTAATCCCAAAGTCATCAGTCTCTTGTAAGCATGACATTATAACCCCTACCTTAGGCAGAAACTATTGCTGGCTTCCCACAGCACACCTATAGGCAATGTCTGGGTAGTTGAATTGAATGCATACAGGCTCCTTGCCACCATTACAGATCAACACAGAGCTAGCAAACCCAATGTAACATACCAGACGGAATGGAAGTAGCACTCAGTTCCATTAAGTGAGAATATAAACGAGGCAAAGAACACGTAAATGGGAAACTAAATAGAGTTTTGAGTTGATCTATGCTACTTTTGGTTGTGTGTGGTGACAAATATATTGATATTCCTTCTGTAAACCATGGTACAGCACCAGAGACGAGTAATATGCCATCTATGGGACAGCACTATGTATGGATAATATATGCCCTATGGGGCAGCACAATAGATTGGTAAGATGCCCTGTCTATGGGGCAGCACCACAGATGGTAAGATACCCTGTTTACAAGTCAGCACCAAAGATGAGCAAGATGCCCTGTTTATGGGACAGCACCAGTGATGGGCAAGATGCCCTGTTTATGGCACAGGAATCTGTAAGCCTTGGGGTATTTAAAACACAAGTAATATTCCTAGAAGGAAAACAGAAGCTGTCACATAGAAAAATATGTATACAGATCAATGATTACTAAAACAGAGTTGATTAGCAACATACTGCAGAAGAAAGAATGAATGAATAAATAAATATATAAATAACAGGATGGAAGAAATAACATGACAACTTCTCCTACATCTCCCAGATTACATCCATGGCAAGCCACTTCAATTCACTCAATGCTGTTACACAGCACTTAGCATTCCACCTCCTAGCCAGGACACTCTCAGTTTGAATCTCAGCCATATGAGCTAGCACATCTGAGGCTTCTTGTCGTCTGGGATGTGACAGAATAATACCTTGAATAGGCCATGATCACTTCCCTTCACAAACCACTTGGCTCTTCATTCATAACACCACTGTGACTCAGTAACATATTGAGAAAAGTTTACCTATTAGTTGATTTAGTTTCTATGAACTTCCTACTTTATGAAACAGGAAGATCTGATGTCCAAATCCTTTACTCAAGTCATTTTAAGATGCTGTGTCACCTGCAAAAATATGTAGAATTGTGGAAGAAATTGTTTAGATGGGAACATTTTTGGGTATTATCTTTGCTTTTAAATGGATGGGCACAGGAACACCACACAAAACATAAGTCCTAATACCATCTTTGTCAGCCAGAATGCAAACTTTATATGTTCACTAATGTATACCATACACGTTATTGCAAACCTCACTACTGTACACCAGACTTGTTATTGCTCAACTAATCTGCAGGGTTGCTTAGCTCTTTACTGCTTAAAACAACCAAAATGTACACAGTACATTCCAAAGTCCGTCAACTGTATTCTTTACAAATAAATTCAAACATTACTATTACTCCTAGAGTACTCTTTCAACTAGCTGACAGCATGCAAAAATCTTCAGGACATAAGAGCAATGCAAACTTGCCACTTACTTATAAGTGTTATGAAGGGAAGAGTAGATGGATTGAAGTTCGCAGGACTGCATGCCTCTTCAGCCACTTGAACAAACTGGGCTGTAAGCAAAGCATTCAATACGTATAAAAACATTTTATCAGGTTGTAGATGCATATTTCACAGTTATCAATTCAAATTCCCACTTAATTATTACAAAGGTGCCATAAACTTAAGAATATATCTTGTATGTCATGCACATTGCAAAGAATACAAGGAATTCTAAGACATAGGAAGTATATATTTTCCATATTTTCATCCACACTTGAGGTATGGTGACTGCGGTAGCACAGTGGTTAAGGTGCTGTGCTACAAATCGGAAGGTTGCTGGATTGATCCCAGCTGGTGTCAGTGTATTTTTCATTGACATAAAATCCTTCTGATTGCACTATGGCCCTGGGGTCGACTCAGCCTCTAGCAGAAATGAGGACCAGGAGTATTTCCTGGAGGCAAAGGCGGCCGGTGCGTAAGGCTGACAACCTACAACCATCCTGAGCCGTTGTCACGTAATCTGGGAACCTTAAATTCCTAGAACCCTCTGGGCCCCTCCAGGCCTGTAATGGGACTGCTTTACTTAAAGTATGGTGTTATTGTTTGTGGTGATGATTCCAGAAACAAGTGTTTTTACATTGCAAAATAGAGTTACACAATTAATTTGCAATGGAGAGCAATATACTTCCTGTAAGAAAGTTTTTGAAGCTGCACATTTACTTCCAGTGCATTCATGTATATAAGAGAAATGGTGGGGTATATGAAAATAAATACAGGTAAGAAATACAGAAATCCACAACCCTAACACACACCAAAGCTCGGATGCCATATGCAGTTTAGCAAAATGCTTATCTAAAAAAAAAACAGTGTGGTGAACACAGGAATTAAATTACACAATTTAGTGGCAAGTCCGACCGCCTCTGTGGTCTAGTGGTAAGAGTTTCTGGCTACAGATACAGAGGTCCCGGGTTCGATCCCCGGCGCTACCAGATTTTCTGAGTAGTAGTGGGTCTGGAA